>Ga0114933_10004108_pt1 | contig 13854 bp, 13 predicted proteins | sample 4SBtaG_FD_89691 | JGI IMG/M metagenome (GOLD analysis project Ga0114933, IMG submission 89691) | Deep subsurface microbial communities from Kolumbo volcano to uncover new lineages of life (NeLLi) - 4SBTROV12_W25 metaG | ecosystem: Environmental > Aquatic > Marine > Volcanic | place: Kolumbo...
AGTCGACCAACGTTAAGAAGCGTGCCGCTGCAGACCCCAACCGAATTTGCTGATATTAATACTCAAAAATATGGATTTCGATGACACAGACCTATTCGTTTGAATGCAAGAGACCGAATAGATATTGGTTGAGTTGCTCAATTAAAAATTTTATTCCGCCTATTAATTATCTTTTTGGCGAACCATGGTTCAGCAAGGATTAGCTGAAAATTTGTCCGGAACCCGAGGATGCTGCGGCTATGAGCTTCTAAAACATGACGATCATCGATGGCTTGAGCGCGGTCGCGGACCGTTACGAATTGTTTCTAATTGATCAGTGGGGCGTTTTACATAACGGCGTAGCGCCGCATGAAGGTGCGATTGATGCGCTCAAAGCGTTACGCGAAGCAGGTAAAAAAATAGTTATCTTGTCAAATTCTGGGAAACGCTTGGCGTTGACTTTGCCTCGCATGGCAGGGATGGGATTCGGTGCGGAATGCTATGATCATTGTGTGACGTCGGGAGAAGAGGTTTGGCGGGCCCTTGATGCACGAGTGGAACCTTTTTACGCAGCATTGGGCCGGCGCTGTTTTCTGTTTTCATGGGACGGTGACACTAGCCTGATCGACGGGCTGGATCTCGAATGTACAGGTGACATTGAGGATGCGGACTTTATTCTGAATGCCGGCACACGGAGCGGTACGGTTGACCTTGAGGCTTACGAGCCGATTCTCCAACGCGCTATCGCCCGCGAATTGCCCATGATTTGCGCAAACCCGGATTTTGTCAGTGTGGCGCCAGATGGAAATATGAATATCTGCCCAGGCGCCACTGCCCGGAGGTATGAAGAAATCGGCGGACAGGTCGACTATCGCGGCAAGCCGCATGCACCGGTTTATGAACGTTGTTTGTTGCATGAACCAGGCGCGCGGCCGGTGCTTGCGATCGGTGATTCGCTCTATCATGATATTGGTGGCGCCAACGCGGCAGCGATAGACTCCCTGTTCATCGCAAGCGGCATCCATAACGCTGATGCCGGCGCTGATGGAGAATCACCGCTTGTGCAAGGCAAGTTAGATGCGCTCTACGTCAAGGAAGGTCAGATCCCTACCTACGCGATGAAATGTTTTGGCTGGTAGCCGTTAGGCGATCTGAACCACCAACAGTGACTTCGGCTTGCACGATCGTGAATTTCTGTTCTGTTGGAACCCATGATGTTGCACTCGCTAAGGCCAGTGAAAACCTCTTTGCGGGTAAGCCTGTCTGACGTGATTGCCAAAATTATCCCAGTTATCGGGTCTAGGTTGACAGTCATCAATATCGTTAAGCGCGTCGTAGAAAACCGTGCCCCATCATTCGTGTGTAGCGGCGGTCCAGAGAGGATTGTTTGGAAACAATCATTAAAGCCGGCCGGACTTGACCGGTTCAACGCACTTATACACGTGAACGGTACTATAAAACCGGGTTCGTGATAGGGTTGGTACGTTAGACGAAGGGGGGTCCTAACAATGTCTGATGAAATTCGGTGGGCGACGCGGCCCTATGACGGTTACTCGATCAACCAGCCATCTACGCCGGATCTCGACATGCTGCAAGTTGGACCGGGCACACCGGGCGGCTCATATTTTCGCCGGTTTTGGCTGCCTATCGCGATGTCGAGCCAGCTCAAGGAGCTGCCTGTTGCGATCCGTCTCTTGGGTGAGGAACTTGTCGTATTTCGTGACCTCGCCGGTGCGGTTGGATTGCTGCATAAACATTGTGCCCATCGCCGTGCGTCACTGGAGTATGGCCGGATCGAGCAGCGTGGAATCCGCTGTTGTTATCATGGCTGGCACTTCGACATAGACGGCACAATCCTGGAGACCCCGGGCGAGCCGGTAGACAGTCCAATCAAAAATGAAATTTGCCAAGGAGCGTATCCGGTCGAGGAGCATAAGGGCTTAATTTTTGCCTATATGGGCCCACCGGAAAAGAAACCAGTCTTCCCCTACTACGATTCCATGGATATCCCCGACCACGACTTGGTACCCTACTCAATTCACTCGCCCTGCAACTGGCTGCAGGAGAGCGAGAACGCAATGGACCCCTATCACAGCGTGTTCTTGCATGGCAGGATTAACGGCCCGCAGTTCCCAGGCCTCGAACATTTCATCGAGCTCCCTGTCGTGGCTTATCACAAGCTGCCGGAGGGTTTTGTTTATAGCCACTCTCGGCGCATAGACGATCTAGTGCTGATCCGGTTCCACGACCACTTCCTGCCATCGATGGCGCAGAATGGTGGCATGTTTCAGGTCTTCAAAGAGCCGAAAATCTTCAGTCGAACCAGCCTGACTAAGTGGGTTGTGCCTGTAGATGATACCAACTCTCGCAAGTTTGGATGGCGACATTTCAACGACAAAGATGAGGTGCTACGCCAAGGTAACAGGGAAGAAGTCGGGTGGGAAAATGTCGATTTTTATGGGCAATCGGCGCACCGTCCCTATGATGAGATGCAACGCAATCCGGGCGACTGGGAAGCTTGGACGGGACAGGGTCCGATGAACGTGCATCGGCGTGAATTTCTTGGCGCAACCGATGAGGGTATTGCATTGCTGCGCAGTAAACTGAAACGTGACATTGCTGCGATCGCCGCCGGTGAGGACATTTCCATGCCGGAGGGCACGATCGATAAACCCTTTCATACCTATGGTGGCGATACTGTCCTGCGCATCCCCAAGGACAACCAAGACGATCGCGTGATGATGGACCGGGTGCAGCGCGAGGTTGCCGCTGTATATTTCGCTGCGGATCAATACGAAGGTGATGATAGGACGGACTATATTCGGCGCGAAGTGGCGGTTAAGTTTCCGGGTTAGGTTTGGCTGGGCATTGGATTATACGAATAGAAGGGTTGTGCTCTATGAAACAACAACGCGTGGACCCTGGCTGGTCCTGGACTAGGAAATATAATATCTCGGCGGGTGTGAAGCTCGGCGATACGGTCCATCTGTCCGGTAATGTTGCCTTCAACCATTCGGGTGAGATTGTTGGCACCGGTGATGTTTATACCCAGTCGAAGCAAATATTCAGAAACATTGAAGAGGCTTTGGAGAGTGCCGGTGCAGCTATGACCGACATCATCAAGATCACGACCTACCTGACTGATATATCAAATTATGGCGAATTCGGTAAGGCGCGCAACGAAGCATTTCCGGACGGCGTTCCGGCCAGCACCGCGGTGGCGGTTTCGGCTCTGGTGATGCCGGAACTGCTCGTAGAAGTGGAGGCCGTTGCTGTTATAGGAAGCGGATAGGCGATGTTGACGATTGGATATGATTTGCCGCTATACGGTTGGTTTGCGACAGTCGTTTGATAAGAATGGCAAGGGAGACTGCCATGGGTGAGTTGAAGTTGGCCTACGAGGCACGGAGCTATAGCTCTGGCATCGTTGGGCGTTCGATCTGCAACGCACGCAACCATCACTGGGTTGCGGAGAACACCGGCGGTGAGGCAGTCGGTGCGGGGGAGCTATTCTGCGCCTCTATTGCCGCCTGTGCGGTGAACATGGTTTCGACAATCGCAAACAGCGAGGGCCTTGCACTCGATACTATGGACGTTTCGGTTGCGATGTATCGCGACTTCGACAAAGCGCCGGGCGAGGTCTCACTTTACGACGCAGTGAACGTCATGTTTGAGATGTGGGGTGTCAGCGACGACGATGCCAAGTTCTTGGTCAAGACCTGGAAGCAGCGCTGACCCATCTACGGATCGGTCGCCGTGGCGACCGCTGACACCGAAGTTAATTACACTGCGCACGCCGAAGCGAAGGACTAACTGTCCGTTCCTGAGCGTCGCAAAGGGTTAGTTTGGACGCTCTCGCCCTATTGGTTGATATCTGCCCGCAGGTTTGCGATCACTCAGAAACTGAATAGCGCAATGGCGAAAAATAATAGCTATACTGATACTTAATGGATAGGTCCGGCTACTATACCCGAACCATCATTCCGTCTGCGAGCGACTGGCGGTAAGCGCGGGCTGCTGGTATAGCGCCTGCAATGGTGCCCACTGCTACGATCAGTCCTAGTAAAGCGAGGTCACGCATAGATGGCAGACCGAGGCCAAGCGTTAGGCCGAATTCCGCGGCGGCGAACGGCTCGGCAATCAGTAACCCGATATAGAGTAGCGCTAGGCCCAGTAATGCCCCAGCAAGAGCGATCAATCCTGCTTCCAGGACCAACATGCCGAAGATATGGTGGAGCCTCGCGCCAACGGCGCGTAGGATTGCGATCTCTCGGCGCCGCTCGTTGAGGCCGCTAAGTAGCATTGTCAGCATGCCGAGCAAACCCGCCGCGACAACAAACAACGAGATTGCGGCAAGTGCCGTTTCCGCCGTGCCCATTAGGTCCCACAATTCTTGAAGCGCGACGCCGGGTAGGGCTGCTAGCAGAGGTTCACGTTTGTAATCGTTGATCGCGCGCTGCAGTCGAAAGGCAGCCAGGCGCGACTTCAACCCGATAAGGAATGCAGTAATCGATTTTGGCTGCAGGTTCATCTGCCGGATCCGCTCGGTCCCAACAGCCATGCCGGGGACGCGAGCACCACCCTTCCAGTCAATATGGATGGCCTCGATGCCTGCCAGGCTGACATGCACCGTGTGGTCGACCGGTGTGCCGGTTTTTTCAAGTATGCCCTTAACTACGAAGGGTTTGTCGTCGTGCTTGCTAAAGCCTTCCGCGCCCAGCCCATGTGCCACTACGATATGGTCACCACGTTTGTAGCCTAGTGTTTTGGCGACGTCCGCACCTAGCACCGCGTCGAACACATCTTCGAATGGTTTGCCGCCGACAAAAGCGAGGAGCTTCCCATTGCCATAGCGGTAGTGTTTAAAATAATCGGAGGTCGTCCCCATCACACGATAGCCGCGGTGCGAATCGCCGAGCGACAAGGGTATTGTCCAGGCGACCTCCTTGCGGCTCGCAATGTCTTTGTAGCTTTGCAAACTGATATTGTTGGTGGCGTTGCCGATGCGGAAAACTGAGTAGAGCAGCAATTGGACGGATCCGCTGCGAGCGCCGACGATTAGGTCTGTACCGGAAATTGTGTTGGCGAAGCTCGCTTTGGCGTCGTGTCGTAGCCGCTCCACACCCAATACCAGCATGACACTGACGCCGATGGCAAAGACAGTGAGTCCGACTGTTACGCGCCGGTTCAACAGGCTCTTAAAGGCGAGGCCAAGGATTGCCATTATGCAGACTGGTTGATGCTGGTAAGCGGCACGGTGCGGTCGAACCGTGGGCTGAGATCGCAGTCGTGGCTGACAAAAATCAGAGTGGCGTTGGCGTTGTTTACTTCGCGAAACAGCAAATCGAGGAAGGTGTGCCGCGCGTCCGTGTCGAGGGCCGAGGTTGGTTCGTCTGCGATGACGAGCGGTGGCGCGCCAATGAGCGCGCGGGCAACAGCGACCCGCTGTTGTTGTCCGGTACTGAGTTCTGTTACCGGCCGACCGGCTAAATTCTCTGTATCTAACTCGAGTTGACCAAGCAGCCGAGTTGCTTCCTGGTTGAGTGTCGGCGAAGATAAGAGGGCGGCCTGCCGTCTCGCGTTAGAGAAGCGACAGGGCAGGGTTACGTTATTGATTAGGCTGAGATAGGGAACCAGATTGAACATCTGGAATACGAAGCCGATGCAGTCGGCGCGGAAGGCGTCACGTTGCGCCCCGCGCAAAGCAGATAGGGTCGTGCCGTGAATTTCAACAGAGCCGGACTGCGGTGTTGCAATACCACCTAGCAAACTCAGCAAGGTAGTTTTGCCGCTGCCGCTCGGCCCTTGGATCAGCAGTCGCTCGCCAGCAACGATCGTAAGTTCCGGGATGTCGAGGACGGGCGCTGCCTCCGGCTTCCAGCGGAAGACGATATCAGTCAGTTGGATCGAGACGTCTGACATACAATTGGCCCGTTCCTAGCCACTTCGCTGTCATTATCGGATTTTTCCCGATAATCCAAGGGCCCGTCGGATGCTGCCCATCAATCATGCGTTTCCGGCGGAACCGCACGGCAACTCAAACCACAGCTGGAGAGGAACCTAGAAAATTAGCCGTGGCGCCTTCCGCGTCAATCGCTGCTTTCGCTGACCTTTAGCTGTGATGGTGCGTGCTAAAAGCGCTTTAGCGTGCGGGAAGGCCTCGAAGTATTGCAGGTCAGTATATGATGCCGGGTTCTTGCAGGAAAAGTGGTAAAGTGCGTGGAACTCGGCGTGTATTTCCTCTTTGTGTTTTTCTCCATGATGCTTTTCTCCATGATGCTTTTCTCCATGATGTTTTTCTTCATGGGTTTCATGGTTGTCTTCAAGAAGGCCCGACTCTACTTTGGTCTTCTCCAGTTCGCATCTCGCGGCAGCTGGGAAAACGAATATGGCGCTGCCGTTGCGAAGGGTCGTCGCGGCGTCTTGCACGGCCTTTTTCTGTTCGGCGGTACGCGGTGGGTGCTCGAATCCAACGATGTCCGCGCCTGGTGTTTCCAGCTCTATTTCCACATGGTCTCCCTGGATAGCCACGTTTAACTGGCCAACCCCGTGTTGGTGGGGGTCGGCTGCGTCAACGGTGGAATAGTTTGAGAAGCCGACCATTAAAGCCAAAAGGGCTGCGGTGGTGCGAGCGAAATTTATGAACGGAGGAAAAAGGTAGCGCATTTGTTGAAACCATCATTCGCTATAGAAGAATATACTAAATGTTATTTTATGATGTTATAACATTACATTTCAATAGCATCATATCAGCAACTAGGGAATTGCATCATCCCTATGGCGTACCTACTGTTTGTATGCTTCGATCTGGATCCCTTCGAGGGTATATCCAGCTTCGACGTTGGCACTGCCATCAACGTAGGACAATGCTTTGTTGGTCGTCTTCACTTTTAGACGACCGGTGATCCAAACAGGGTCATAAAGGTTGTTGGTTTTGTGGGGCTGTTTCAGGGTAACGAAGACTGTCTGATTTGCCGGTGGGGCGGGCACGTGAATACACGCGCCGACATAGGGGACGAGCAGAAATTCGATGACTGCGGTTCCATCGAATTCTAGCGGCAAGGCATAACCCGGCATTCGGATTAATTTGCCGTCAAGGTCCGCAACAACTGCGTTGTTGCGTCGATGAATTTCGCGTTGGACGGTCTGGAATTTGCCGACCAGATCGTCGACGTCGAGGCCCATCTTCTCTAACTTGTAGGTTATCTCTAGCCCTTCTTCATAACGATAGTCGACCTTGTTGATGGTCCCTTGGGAATAAAGCTCGCGGATGGTGGTAAGGAACTCGACCTCTGCCTGTTGCTCCCATTCGAGATGACTTAATGGGTTTTCAAGCGGTTTCGCAGCTGGCACCAGGCTCTGCCAATCGATTTGCTTGGCGACCTCTGCCCTAGCGAGTCCGACGGCCGCTGTGAGAATGGCTAGCGATGTCAAGAAGGCTCTCAAGGTGCGCATTTCGCACTCCAGTTCAATTCAAGCAACGGCATCTTATACCGTTGCTTGTCGGCAGGTGTATCCGTAAACCTGTTGGCCCTATACTATCGCGCCATTCAATGAAACGACTGGGGTGTCGCCGGTAAGAAAATATATCGAAGTGGTAGAAAGAACGAAATTTGGCGAGAACATGCCGGTGATAGGGAAACGGAAAATTCGGGTGCACGGTAGACACCGAATATATAAGCGGTGCAGCGGTCTGCCAAATTGACTAGCCGGCCGCCGCCAGGGTGGAGGATCTTATGGCCCAATTGCGCGCCTTGAAAGAAGTATTTATTTTTCCTAACTATTTGTTTTAAAATATTAATTACCAGATGGTTGGACAGCATAGCGCCGAACCCGATATAAGCGAGGGAAGGTAAAGCAACCGGGACGGTCGAGATGGCTGATTTTCCGAAGAAAACCATAGATGAGTGGCAGGCACTAGCGGGCAAGGAGTTGCGCGGCAAAACCTTAGACTCATTGACCTGGCGGACGCTCGAAGGGATCGAAGTGAAGCCGGTTTATACAGCTGCCGATCTTGAGACGCTTGAGCATGTTAATACCTTGCCTGGCATGGTGCCGTTTGTGCGTGGCCCGCGGGCGACGATGTACGCGGCGCGACCCTGGACGGTGCGGCAGTATTCCGGCTTTTCGACTGCGGAGGAATCAAATGCCTTCTACCGTCGCAATTTGGCGGCGGGGCAGAAAGGTCTTTCGATCGCTTTCGATTTGGCGACACACCGTGGATATGACAGTGACCATGACCGGGTCGTCGGCGATGTGGGCAAGGCGGGGGTCGCTATTGATTCCGTCGAGGATATGAAGATCCTGTTCGATGGCATTCCGCTCGACCAAATGTCCGTTTCCATGACCATGAACGGCGCCGTGCTTCCTGTTTTGGCTAGCTTCATTGTTGCTGGCGAGGAGCAAGGCGTATCGCAGAAAGACCTTAGTGGCACGATACAGAATGACATCCTAAAGGAGTTTATGGTCCGCAACACCTATATCTATCCGCCGGAACCATCTATGCGCATTGTCTCCGATATTATCGCACACACGGCGGAATATATGCCCCGGTACAACTCGATCTCGATCTCCGGGTATCACATGCAGGAAGCGGGTGCGACCTGCGTGCAGGAACTCGCCTACACTATCGCTGATGGATTGGAATATGTCCGCGCCGCGCAGGCGCAAGGTCTCGACGTGGACAAGTTCGCGCCGCGTCTGTCCTTCTTCTTCTGCATTGGGATGAACTTTTTTATGGAAGTGGCTAAACTTCGGGCGGCGCGGTTCTTGTGGGCGAACCTGATGCGTGACCGCTTCCAGCCACAAGATGATAAGTCTCTGATGCTGCGCACCCATTGTCAAACGTCGGGCGTCTCGCTTACTGAGCAGGATCCGTACAACAACATCATCCGCACCACGATCGAGGCGTTGGCTGCGGGGCTTGGTGGCACCCAATCGCTGCACACCAATGCCTTCGACGAGGCGATGGCCCTCCCGAGCGAACTCTCTGCGCGGATAGCTCGAAACACACAGCTTATCCTGCAGGAAGAAACGGGTATCACCAAGGTCGTTGACCCGTTGGCGGGCAGCTACTATGTGGAGAGCCTGACGGCAAGCCTGATCGCAGAAGCCGGTAATTTGATCGACGAAGTTGAGGAAATGGGCGGTATGACGCAAGCGATCGTCGCTGGTGTGCCGAAGCTGCGCATCGAAGAATCGGCTGCGCGGCGTCAGGCTATGATTGACCGGGGCGAGGAGGTGGTCGTCGGTGTAAATAAGTACCAGCCGGCGGAGCGAGATGAGATCGACATTCTTGATATCGATAATACGATGGTGCGTGAAGCGCAAATCGAGCGGCTAACCGAAGTGCGGTCCATGCGAGACGATACTATCTGCCAGCAGGCACTGAGGGCGCTAATAAATGCCGCACGTGACGGGAATGGTAATCTTTTGACCTTGTCAATCGAAGCTGCGCGAGCACGAGCGACGGTTGGGGAAATTTCCGATGCGCTTGAAAGCGTATATACCCGCCACCGTGCCGAAATTCGTTCTATCGCGGGTGTATATGGTTCTGCCTATGAAGGCGACGAAGGTTTTGATGAGATCAAGTCAAATGTCGAAACATTCGCCGCCTCCGAGGGCCGCCGGCCCCGTATGCTGGTGGTCAAGTTGGGCCAAGATGGGCACGATCGTGGAGCTAAGGTAATCGCGACGGCTTTTGCTGATATTGGTTTTGATGTCGATGTCGGACCGTTGTTCCAGTCGCCGGAAGAGGCGGCGCGACAGGCGGTAGAAAACGACGCTCACATAATTGGTGTCTCCTCGCAGGCGGCAGGCCATAAAACCCTCGTCCCAGCTCTTCTTGAGGCTCTTAAGCAGCAAGGCGCAGGGGATATCTTGGTCGTCTGTGGCGGTGTCATTCCGCCTAAGGACTACGTTGAACTAAAGGCACATGGTGTCGCCGCAGTTTATGGACCCGGGACCCATATTCCGGCAGCTGCCGCAGAGATCATATCCTTGATTAAGGGTCGGCGAGCTGCTGCCTGACCGATATAACCTCATGCGCACCCTTAAGCTTTCTTTGCGCCGCAGGAGCATCATTTTAGATTATGCTGGGGAGCTTATCCGAACTGCCCCGCTCAGGGTGTCTATAAACCGTTGTCGAGATGTTTGAGTGGGGCTATGAGGCATCGAACGCACCGCATTAGTACGAAGCGTAGATCGCGACAGCTGTAGCCTATTCTGATGAATTAAAAGATGAAGATGACCTTCCCTTCAAATTTACGACTGAACCAGAAATTTTGCTCAAACAGCTTTGGAGTTGTCCTGATAGCGCCGGGCCAATTACGAACAGCTGAATAAAAGTCTTCACTCCAAGATAATCAGGCTATTCGACGAACAAATATGAAAAGGGGATACCCAGCCGTCATGAGCCTTTCGGAAATACAGAAATTGGTGAAGGCTGTCCGTGGCGGTGACCGGCGCGCACTCGGCCGCGCAATCACGCTAGTGGAGTCAATCCGAGAAGACCATCGCGAACAAGCAGAGCACCTACAGGAGGCACTTTTGCCCCATCGTGTAAATTCGATCCGAGTTGGAATTTCGGGCGTGCCGGGTGTGGGAAAATCAACATTCATAGAGGCACTGGGTCAGCATATCATCAACAAGGGCCGTCGCATCGCTGTATTGGCCGTTGATCCATCCTCGAAACTCAGCGGTGGGTCCATCCTTGGGGACAAGACGCGCATGGAAACTCTGTCGCGCCAGCAGAATGCCTTCATACGTCCGTCGCCAGCTGGCACGACACTGGGTGGGGTGGCTCGGCGGACCCGTGAAGCGATTTCGATCTGCGAGGCGGCGCGTTACGACGTGGTGTTGGTAGAAACAGTCGGCGTCGGCCAATCAGAAACTGCTGTCAAGGAAATGACCGACATGTTCGTGCTGCTGCTGTCGCCCGCGGGCGGTGATGAGTTGCAAGGTATGAAGAAAGGTATTGTCGAAATGGCTGACATGATTCTCGTAAACAAGGCCGACGGCAAATTTGTAACATCGGCGCGGCACGCCGTTTCCGATTATCGCAGTGCAATCCATCTGTTGCGGCCGGTTTCACCCAACTGGCAGGTGCCGGTGGCAGCGTGTTCCGCGCTGACCGGAGCGGGAATTGACGAAGCCTGGACCCATGTCGAAGACTACGAAATGACACTTGGCAACAGCGGGGAAATTGCAGAACGTCGCATCGAACAAGCGAAGACCTGGTTGTGGTCCGAAGTAGGAGACACCCTGCTGGAACGGTTGAAGGCACACCCCGATGTGCAGTCGATTTTGACTAGGTTAGAAAACCAAGTTGTAACGGGTAAAACGACACCCGCTGCGGCGGCACGTCGTGTTCTGCGAGCGTTTCTGGGACAATAAGGGGGAGATGGGAGCATATGCTTTTGAACGAGGTGGGCGCGACTGCTGCTGCCCAGGCAATCAGCGCGGGTGAGTTTACAAGCGAGGCCTTGACGGAGGCCTGTTTAGAGCGGATTGCGGCGCGGGAGCCAGATCTGATGGCTTGGGCGCATATCGATGCAGACGCTGCCCTTGCGGAAGCCAGGGCGCGAGACCGAGAGGCGATACGCGGTCCGCTGCATGGTGTGCCGGTGGGTTTTAAGGATGTGATAGAGACCTACGACATGCCGACAGCCTATGGTTCCACAATCTATCCGGGCCACCGGCCAGTTGCCGACGCCGCTTGCGTGGCGCTAATTCGAGCGGCGGGCGGAATCGTGTTGGGAAAGACAGTGACAACAGAGTTCGCTTTTGTGAACCCGGCAGAGACACGCAATCCTCATAATCTGGAACATTCGCCGGGTGGGTCTTCGAGTGGCTCCGCCGCTGCAGTTGCTGATATGATGGTGCCGCTGGCCCTGGGGACGCAGACCGGCGGCTCGACGATCCGGCCCGCGTCTTTCTGCGGTGTTGCCGGGTACAAGCCGACGATTGGCCATTTTAGCTATGCAGGTGTCAAGCTGTTGGCCCGTTCGCTCGACACGTTGGGTGCGATGGCCCGGGAGGTTGCCGATTTTGCCTTACTGCGCGCGGTTTTGACGGAAGCCCGTGCTGAAATCGTCCCAAGGTCGTCGCCACCGACGCTCGCGATTTGCCGTACGCCCTGGTGGGAGAGTGCGGATGCAGCTAGTCGAGATTCTTTGGAAAAGGCTGCTGCCGCATTCGTTAATGCTGGTGCTGAGGTGCAGGAAGTGGTTCTGCCTGATCAGTTTGCCGGTCTGGAGCGCGCTAACAAGACTATCATGATGTACGAGGGGCGTCGTGCTTTAGCCCATGAGTACAACATGCATGAAAACAAGCTGAGCGAACGTCTTAAGATGCAGATGGCAAGTGGGGCGGTAACCGATTATGACACTTATCTGGACGCTATCGACTGCGCGCAAGGATGTCGCGTCGCTTTTGCGGATGTCATGCGAAAACTAGATGCGCTAATCACACCGGCGGCGACCGGTGAAGCGCCGTTTGGACGGAACACCACCGGGGATGCCACCTTTAACCGACCGTGGACGACGATGGGAACGCCTTGTGTGACGTTGCCGCATCATAATGGGCCGAATGGCCTGCCGGTTGGCGTTCAGCTCAATGGCGATTTCGCAAAAGACGACAGTTTGCTTTCCGTTGCCTCGTGGGCCGAAGAGGCGCTCACCTGACGCTAGTTGTCCGACTGACGCCTTGCCCCTATACTTTTCCCATCAGAGTTTTTAGTCAACCGCTCGGTTTTGCTGCACTAATTAAAGGTCAACGCTATGACAGCTACTATCAAGGTTTTTTGGCAGCCTCATTGAACGAGCTGTCTAAGGGTAAAGGAATACCTATCGGTCCGTGGGATCGACTTCGAATCAATAAATATACTGGAAGACAATGGCGGCCGCGACGAACTGGCTCGCATTGGCGCGCGTTCCATCCCGGTTGTATCGCGTGGTGATGATTACGTATTCGCGCAGGTCATTTCCGATGTCGTGGATTTTCTCGAGCTAGAAGATGACCCGGCGCCGGAACTATCCCCGGTTGAATTGGCGACCCGGTTCAATGGTAATTTGGAGACAGCGATTCGCCTGGTGCGTCAGATGCCGGATGAGTTCCTGTCGCGCGAGTTGCCCAACCGGCCGCGCTCTTGGCGGGTGCTGTTGCACCATGTATTCCAGGTCCCAGCCGCCTTCCTTGATATGGAAGACACGGGTGAATCCTTGACGCACCAGAGCTATGTTGCGCCGCCGCCGGATGACATGCAAACCAGCGCACAGATTGCTGATTTCGGGGAGTCAGTGCGGGCGCGGTTCAATTCCTGGTGGGATGGCGCGAATGGCGAGGATTTCTCGGGCCAGGTCCCGACCTATTTCGGGGGTACGACGCGTCATGAGATGATGGAACGCACAGTTTGGCACTCGACACAGCACATGCGACAGGTGGCTTCATTGCTGGAACAGGCGGGCATTACGCCTGACCGGCCACTGACCAAGGCAGCGATCGAGGGACTGCCGCTCACCGACGCGGTCTGGGACGAGTAAAAGCAGCATAGTACAGCGTGCTGTTTGATAACTTGACGGAGGGCGGCGAGTGCCGTAAAAAGCGCCGCCCTCGCGGTTTTCCGCGAGGTTTTTTAAGTTTAGGAAATTGGGCTATGGCGCGACGGTGTGACATTACGGGGAAGGGCGTTCAAGCGGGCAACAATGTCAGTCATGCGCATAATAAAACACGCCGGCGCTTTTTGCCGAACGTGCAGCAGACGTCATTGATGAGCGATACGCTGGGTGAAATGGTTCGGATGTGTATTTCGACCAGGGCAATTCGGACGATTGAGAAAAATGGTGGTCTCGACGCCTTCCTACTGAACACATCTAA
>Ga0114933_10004112_pt1 | contig 13848 bp, 6 predicted proteins | sample 4SBtaG_FD_89691 | JGI IMG/M metagenome (GOLD analysis project Ga0114933, IMG submission 89691) | Deep subsurface microbial communities from Kolumbo volcano to uncover new lineages of life (NeLLi) - 4SBTROV12_W25 metaG | ecosystem: Environmental > Aquatic > Marine > Volcanic | place: Kolumbo...
AGAATAGTCCTTCAGGAAGTCCAAGCTTAAAGCAAGTTCCTCGGCATCCGGCTCTCGGCCAAGAGCGTATTCAAATCCATTTTGCACTTGCATAACCATATCTTCACCGGCAGACTCTCTAATCCGCTGTGCCAATGCGATCGCCCGGTGCTGGGCGAATTCATCATTTAGCAGGTACAGAGACTGTAGTGCGGAGGTTGACACTTGCCGCTCCAAACATGCTTCAGCCGAAGCCGTTGGTCCGTCAAACAGCGATTGAAGTTCAGGAGGCGCATCGCGTGTTTGAAACAGGTAAATGCCACGACGAGTATTTTGTGATTCCAGATTAATCGGCACGGACACTCCCCCAACGGCTCGGTCCATTTCATTCGTTACAAGGAGCATGGAGTCTCGGATAACCTCTGCTTCCATTCGACGTCGAGGCCACGCTGTCAGCAATGCTCTGTCATTCTTTCCATCTGCATCCGTGACATTGACTGCCCTTTGCTTCCAAGTCTCTGACGTAACAATCAATCGATGGATATGCTTCGTGCTCCAGTCATTTGCTATCAATTCAGATGCCAGCCAATCAAGCAATTCCGGATGTGTTGGCGCACTTCCCTTGACCCCAAAATTTCCGGGCGTATCGACTAACCCTGTTCCGAAATGCAGTTGCCAGATCCGATTAACCCATACGCGTGCCGTGAGTGGGTTACTTTCTGCAACGAGCCAATCAGCCAGCACGCTTCGAGTGCGATCCGTTTTCTTTATATCCGGCGTGGAGCCGAATGCCTCCGGCCAGCCCGGTGTAACCATCGCCACCGTTTCAAATATCTGACCTCGCGCTAACAAATAGTCTTTCTGATCCGCAAGCCGCGACTTATCGTGCAGTAACGGAAAGTTGCCGGCCATTGGCAGTGTGCTGAGCCTGTGTGGGCTAGTCACCGGAGAATAGAATCCCCATGTCTGTGGAGTATCTTTGATTACACCGTCAAGCTTTGTCCTCAGCTCCTCAAGTCGATTCTTTTCACCCTCATTAATTCTGAATGCGTTACACCCGGCAATCTGAATATTCATTTTCGTTCGATAAGGACGATATTCTCGCTCCTGTGCCAGAGTACGCTCAGACTCTTTTGTGTTTAACAAGTCGCGAACAACCTTTGATTCCTCTTCATATCCTGTAGAAAGCACTCGCTTGCGCACTTGCAGATCGAATTCCAAAAGGTCTCTCGCAATCTGGTCCACTTCTGCCGGTTTAATGGAGTCCTTCAATACGACATTCCCGGGGAAACCCCGGGTAAAAAACGCCTTAAGGCGATAAAAGTCTCTCTGACTAATTGGGTCGAATTTATGGTCGTGGCAACGCGCACATCCAATTGTCAGCCCGAGCACGGTTCGCGAAATCGCGCTGACCATGTCGGTATACATGTCATTCTCAGCTCGATAGAAATGCAAATCGTCTGCACTAATTCTGGCAGCTGCTAAAAAACCTGTTGCGATCAAATTCACATCGCTATACGGTTGCAATTCATCGCCTGCGATTTGTTGACGTATGAAGTCTGAGTATGGTACGTCGTTATTAAAACTATCAATCACGTAATCCCGGTAACGCCATGCCGTTGGTCGGGGATTATTTTGAGCATAGCCTTCCGATTCTGCCCAACGTGCAGAATCCAGCCAAAACCGACCAATCCGCTCACCGTAATGTCGTGAAGCGAGTACTTGCTCTACTACGGAATCCCATGCCGCGTCCTGGTCGTCATCCAGAATGGACTTTAGCTGATCATTGTCAGGAGGTATCCCATGCAATACTAAGTACAGCCGACGCAGTAAAGTTGTTGGCTCGGCTTGAGGTCGTGCAAACAACTGATGTGTACGATGCTTTTGAGAAATGAAAGCATCGATTGGATTATCAGTGTTGATCTTTTGCCGACGATTGCGTGTTGAATCCCAGACAAAGAACTTTGCAACGGGAACACGCGGACGACGTACCGGCTGAAACGCCCAGTGACCTTTTGCCGCGACCACATTGGGATTAGGCGCTACTCTCTCATCCCATTTAACCCCTTGGTCAATCCAGGCTCTGAGTACCCCAATTTCTTCATCACTTAACGGCTCACCAGTATCCACTGGTGGCATTTGACGTTCAATATCCAACCCAGAGACAACATGTATCAATCGACTTTGCTCGCTCTTTCCGGGAATAACGAGCGGGATGCCATCTGATTGGCCAACCATCTTGGCATAGTGATCCAGATGTACCCCAGATTCCGGGTTAGCACCTTCATGACAATCCAAGCACTTTTGTTTCAGTATTGGAAAGACATCATCGGCAAATGACACCACTCTACCCACTGGTTCAGCTAACTGAGTGGTATCTACCGGCAGTTCGACTGCCTCGGTCTGGCTCCTTACTGCCCCAATGCTAATTAGGTGCAAGCAAAACAACGGAATCACTGTGAAGGCGGTGTTGATACGTCCACGGTGTCCTGTTTTGAATCTCATAATCCCATTATTGCACGAAAACGTCGGCCTCTTTATTCGCCATGTCGCCGAATAACTCATTTTTCAACAAATCATGCTGCAATTCATAAAATACGCCGCATTTCTATAAATCCAGTTACAGGTGACTGGCTTCACGGACGATTTACGCAATGATTAGCATCCCCAAGTCTTGAAGGTGTTTTTGTGCGCAAGTCATGAATTACACCTCCCCCCCAAAAAACATGTCATCAATCAAGTGCATTATAGTCGTCCCGCTCACGATCATAATGGCAGCTGCATTCAGTGGCTGTACACCGGTCAACTATCGCATTCAGGCTGATAGTGATGCATATGACGCGATCGAAGAAAAGAACAGCGATGAGCGATGGAAATCCGACGACTACAGCGTGGAAATAGACTCCCGCAGTCGATATCACGACAACTACGATCCCGACAGGCCACCGATGCCGGAAGACGATCCGTCTGCCCATCAATTGATGGCATCTGTAAATGGCATTCCCGGCTGGGAACATTGGCACGACTTCGGTGATCGAAGCGACAACGAGAATCCGAAATGGCAGGAATTGCTTTCTGAATACATCGATACGTCTGAGGACGGCAAAGTTATTCTCGATATGGAATCGGCATTGCAACTCGCCTATATACACTCGCCGACATATCAGCAGCAAATGGAGACACTATTCTTGTCGGCTCTGGATGTGTCAACCGAGCGATTCAGATTCGAAACCCAATACTTTGGAGGTTACGACCTCAGGTATAACCACAACGGACGCCTGATACCGGCAGGGTTTGGAGTCAATCCAGCAAACGGACAATTATTCGATACACCTCCATTTGAAGGTAGTGAGACGAATCGCATGACTGTCGGGCGACCTGGCGCTGGAAACCCTGCATTGCAGGCAAGAAAGAGACTCGCAACGGCCGGGCAGTTAGTTGCAGGCTTTGCCAACTCATTTGTGTTCGAATTCACCGAAGACGATGCCAACCTCGCATCATCACTTATCAACTTCTCTCTCGTTCAGCCATTACTTCGTGGTGCTGGAAAAGACGTGGCACTTGAGCAACTGACCTACCGCGAACGATCATTACTGGCAAACGTGCGTGCGCATAGCCAATACCGTCAAGGTTTTTATACCAATGTGATTATCGGAGATCTTGGGGTCGAAGGGCCCAGTCGTGGAGGCAAGAGCACGTTTTTGTCAGGCCATTATGGGCAGGCAAGCGTTGGTGGTTTCCTCGGACTATTGCGACAGAAGCAACAGATTCAAAATGCCGAGGACAATCTACAAAATCAAACACGTTCGCTTGCTGAACTTGTTGCGCGTTATAAAGCCGGTGTGATCGGGCTATTTCAGGTCGACCAGGTTCGACAGGAATTGGAAGGAGCTCGAGCCTCGCTGCAGCAAATGGAATTACAGTATCAAATTCAACTGGACAACTTCAAAATCAACACGCTCGGCTTACCACCGGATCTCGAACTTGAAATAGACAACAGTTTCATAGACCCCATTCAATTCCTCCCCCGTGACGCCTTGCAGTTTCAGGATGCAATCTTTGATATGCGGGATGAAATTGGACTGCTTCCTGAAGACGTCGATATTGAAACACTTGCGTTATATGCAAAGAAATTCCAACAACTGCTACCGGTTATGCGTGAACAACTGGAATTCACCGCAGTGGATTTGGAAGGATTGGACGCGGCGGTTCCAACACGCGAACAGCGAATGACAGAAAAGGAAATTGCGGAGTTTAAAGTTGAAAGGGAACAATTGAGTTTCACAGTCTCTGAACTTCAGGCTCAATTCACTGAATCCTCTGCAAGTCTGGATGCCTCTATTGAGAAATTACCAGAACTCGACTCGGATGCTGGTGTACGTGAGTTAGTTGTTTGGCTAAACGATACTCTGCAATTCGCACAACGATCACTCTTGGTTCGTGCTCGTGCTCGTGCTGAAGCAGTGGTAATCGAAGAAATTGAATTGGCTGCCGACTTTGCTTATCGGACCGCACTCGACAATCGACTTGATGTAATGAATGCAAAGGCTGCCTTGGTTGATAGCTGGCGAATGATTCAATTCCGTCGCGATGCCCTTCAGTCGGTTCTAAATATCACAGCAAGCGGTGACATTAAGACTGCGAAAAACAACCCGGTGGACTTTCAAGCTTCGACTGGCAGTGTGCGACTCGGTGCTGAATTTGACGCTCCCATTACACGTCTCGAGGAGCGGAATGCCTATCGGGAAGCCATGATCAGTTACCAACAAAATCGGCGGAATCTCATCCAGTCTCAGGACCGTATCTATAAAGGACTACGAGGACTAACAACTCACGTACAGCTTCTTCAACGGACGCTGGAGAATTACCGCCGATCCGTGGCAATCGCTATTCGTCAGCTGGATATGACACGAAGTGAGATTTACAGACCGGTCGCGCCACGACAGCCCGGTCAGCCTGGCGCACAGTTAGGGCCCAATACATCACGAAACCTCCTCGATGCATATCGCCTAATGCAAAGTTCACAAAACCAATTCCTTTCAGCATGGTTAAACTTCTATGCGGCCAAAATGCTGCTGGCACGGGAAATGGGCGTCATGCAGCTTAACGAAGGCGGAAAGTGGATTGCTGACCCACTTCCAGTGGACACCACAGAAGCTGATGCCCAGGCTGCATTGGATCGCATTAAGGATGAAGACGATGCGTGGGATGACAATCTACGTTCACGACTGGAAGTCATGTCAGAATCTGCCACGACGCTCGCCGAAGAAGCGCGAGAGTCAGCACGCATCGCCAACGCTGCCAATCAGGATGGAAAAGAAGACGACGGCGAAGTCAAAACGCCCAATCGAACAGCTGCAAAACCAAGCGATGATATCCCTGCAGCACCTGCGACGCGTTGAATCAGACGCTGGTTAATCACTGAAAATACGGCGATCAGCTTTTAGGCATTCCGGCGAAAATAATGTCCAATTCCGGTGTCGGACTGCAGAATATTCGTATGGAGGCTATGGATCCCCACGAATCATTCACTCGGTTGTTGATCGAACACGAATCTGACTTTCCGTGGCGTTTTAATAGAAAAACAACTGGCTTCCCGCCGTTTTGTACGACATATATATGTATATAAGGATGCAGCGTTTTTTGAATCCTCGACATCCGACGCCTTAGAACTAAAACATATGTCGTAGACGCTATTCCGCTGGATTCGCTACCATTAAAGTGTAACTAAGCCATCCCACTACTGTTTTCAAAGCAATGGCAATCGCAACTGCACAAGTCAACTCAAACACCCTAAACGAGAGTCATTCTCGCAGAGGCCTGATTCAATTCGTAATTGGCGCTTTGATCGTTGGCGTAATTGGCACCTCCGCAGTATTGATGCTAAATACTGAATCAGAAAATGAAGCCACAGGGATTCTCACGCACACGGTAACGTCCGGGCCTTTTTTTGTAAGCGTCACGGAACAGGGTGCGCTAGCAAGTTCTGACAATACCGAAATTAAATGTCAGGTACGTGGCCGCAATACGGTGACGTGGGTCGTTCCATCCGGCAGTGTCGTCAAGGAAGGTGATGAGCTAGTACGCATCGATACGAAAGTCATTGAGGAGAACGTCAGCCTTCAACGCACAAATGTTCACGAAGCAACGGCAACGCTTGCCGAAACACAAGCCGATCTTAATAAGGCGAGAATATCCGTCGATGCATACCTTGAAGGTGAATACAAAGAGCAATCTCAACGCCTGACCGCGAACTTGGAAGTGGCTCAGGCAAATCTGATCTCTGCAAATAAGCAGTATGAAAACGCCCGTAAACTCTTTCGTCAGGGAGTCATTACAGACCTCGCACTCGAAGGAAACCTGCTCACCGTAGAACAAAGCAAACTGGACCTTGAAGTCTCAGAAACTCAACTTTATGTGATGAACAAATATCGCAAAGCAATGCAACTTGAGGAACGAAAAGGACGCATTACCGCCCATGAATCAAAGATCGAAGCAGACCATGCTGGTCTCTCGATGGATAGTAAGCGTCTTGAACGGGCACTAATCGATCTTGGAAACTGTGTCGTCGCGGCTCCCAAATCCGGCTTGGTCATACTGCCGACAATCGCTGCATGGAAAAACACGCCGGACGTCGCGGAAGGCGTATCTGTTGTCCGGGATCAAATACTCTTGATCATGCCGGACCTCAATGAGATGCAGGTCACCGTAGGGGTACACGAGGACATTGTTGATAATATCAAGCCGGGGCAGAAAGCCATTATTCGATTACCCGATTTAACCCTTGAATCATCGGTCTCTGAAGTTGCCACCATTGCCAGACCGCTCGGTGCCTGGTCCGGTGATATCGTCAAATACGACACGATCATTAAGCTGCCCAGTGAAGTCGGCCTCAAGCCAGGCATGAGTGCTGAAGTCGAGATCGTCTTGTCGGAATACGAGGATAAACTTACCGTCCCTGTTTCCAGCGTTGTGGAAATCGAAGACAAGCAATTCTGTTGGGTACAAACGTCAAAAGGCCCAGAGAAACGCGCAGTCATTGTTGGTGAAAGCAACGACATTTTTGTTATCGTTCAACAAGGTGTGCAGGAAGGCGAAGAGGTCTTATTAAATCCACTGGCAGACGTTGAAGATGCCAGGCAGGAGCAGCCTTCAACCGCCACTGCAAGTGCATCCAATAGCTCAACAGATAAGCCGGATTACTCCGACACAGGCATTAACAATGTCGAATGATATACAGAACGAAAAGACCGGAACTGGAAAACGCTGGTTCATTGCGCTATTGATCCTGTTGCTAGTCGGTGGCGGCATTTCTGTTTCAATGCTCTCAATGCCGGATAAAGGGCCACAAGCATCCATTCTCGCAAAGATGACGTTTCCAGTATCACGAACGAATCTTGTTGTTACTGCGACCGAAAACGGGGCTCTGGAAAGCTCCGAAAACACTGAGCTCATCTGCAAGGTTCGCGGTCAAAACACAATCACATGGGTCGTCGAAAGTGGCACTCATGTTGAAAAAGATGAATTGCTACTTACGCTTGATACTTTATTTATAGAAGAGCAAATAGCAGAGCGATCAAAGTACGCCCATTGGTCACGATCCGGTGCCGAACATTGGCGTGCAACCATGAAAAGTGCACGCCTGAGAATCGACTCCTATAAAGAAGGGGATTACGTTGCTGAATTAAAGAGACAGCAAAAAGAATTGATTCAGATGAAAACGAATCTCAAGTCCTCTCAGGATAGCCTTACGTTCACTACCAACATGTTTAAACGGGGTTACGTGAGCGAACAGCAGGTTGACGATGCGGAAACTGGAGTGATGCGGCTTGAACTTGAAACAGGTGTTAAAGAGACGGCCATCAGTGTACTGGAGAATTCCACCAGAAAAACGTGGCTCGAAGATCTTCAGGGAAATTACAATGTCGCCGTCGCACAGTTTGAGGCTAGTGACGAACGTGCAATGGCGGATGCTTCCCGACGAGATCGTGCCGTTGAAGAGCTCGGATACTGTGAAGTGCTTGCTCCAAAAGCTGGTCTAGTAATTCATCCCAGAGCTGCGGCATGGAAAAATGCCCCTGATATCACCGAGGGCGGAACCGTATACAAAGAACAAATTTTGCTCATCATGCCTGACCTTACGAAGATGCAGGTGAAGGTTGGTATCCATGAAGCGATTATCGAAAATGTAAAAGTTGGACAAAAAGCAATCGTAACTTTACCGGATCGCAAGATCGAAGCGGAAGTAACAACGGTTGCCGATATTGCTAGTCCGTTGGGACCGTGGGCCGGTGATGAAGTCCAATACGATGTCATTATCGAGTTGCCACAGCAAGCCGGGCTTAAACCTGGAATGAGTGCGCAAGTGGAAATCATCATGGCCGAGCATGTTGATGTTCTGGCCGTTCCTGTTGCTGCTGTCATTGAGACGCTTGATGGATTCGCATGTTGGGTCCAGGATAAAAATGACCCGATGGCGGTGCCGACCAAAACACAATTAACACTTGGTGAAAGTAACGATGTGCACATCGTCGTGACCGGTGGATTGAATCCCGGGGATCAAGTCGTGTTAAATCCTCTGGCTTATATTCAGGAAGCTCAGGATGACGCCATGAAAACTCTGGACGAGTCCGAAGACGAAAGAGACAAGACCGAGACCGTATCTGACATTGCCGTCAAATAAACTCACCACCGTTGCGAGTTAGTCGCATTCCCACCTTAATCGTGCGACCTCACATATACCTCTATCATTAGCACACTGTTTTGAACAACTTTTTAGTCAGAACGATTCAACTCGGCGTAAAGAGCCTTCTGTTGCATAAAATGCGTGCCGGATTGGCTGGTCTGGGTATCTTCATTGGGACAACGACTGTTATCTGGCTCGTTGCCATCGGCGAAGGGGTAAGTCACCAGGCACAGGAACAAATCAAGGAACTTGGTGCGCGAAACGTAATCGTCCGAACTAAAAAACCTACCAATACAAACCAGCCACAAAATGCCCGAATCAACGTTACCAGCTATGGGTTACTAAGAGCTGACTACGATCGCATCACAGAAACGATACCGGCCATTAAAGACGCTGTGCCGATGAGGGAATTTCTGTATGAGTTACGCGTGGAAGATCGCACCATTGATTCCAAGTTAGTCGGCTGCATGGAACAGTATCTGGAACTTAATCATTTGGACATGGCTCGAGGCCGGTGGCTACATCCTCGCGACAGAGGAAACAAAGTAATCGTACTTGCTCATGAAACAGCCATGACATTGTTTCCATATGAAAATCCTGTTGGCAAGACGGTTTGGGTCGGCAGTGAACTGTATTCAGTGATCGGGCAAACCAAGTCGCGCACTGAATCTGCTGCCATCGGCGGTAGTCTGGAAGCCAGAGATTACAACACAGATGCATACATACCATTGAAGACGTTGCAAATGCGTATCGGCGACCGCGTCCTTAAGCGGATTGGTAGTTCATGGCAAGGCGAGCGAGTCGAGCTTAGCCAAATCACGATTGGCGTGGAACATATCGACCATGTCGATGAAGTGGCCGCCATCGTTAAGACGTTGCTAAGAAAATTCCACGACACCGAAGACTATGCGGTGGTCGTTCCCAAGGAATTGCTCAAGCAAGCCGAAAAAATGCGGACCATGTTTAACGTGCTGCTGGTCGTGATTGCGGGAATTTCATTGCTAGTCGGTGGCATTGGCATCATGAATATCATGCTCTCGACGGTTACCGAACGCACCCGTGAAATTGGTATTCGGCGCGCATTAGGAGCACAGCGACACCATATCACTCAGCAGTTTCTTACAGAAGCCGTTTTGTTGACATCCAGTGGAGGTGTATTAGGGGTCGTATTCGGCATATTCGTAGCGCCCATTTTTAGAGTGATTCGGCAAGCAATCGTCTGGTTGGACCCGACACTGCTTCCTCCGGAGGCGCTAACACTCGAGCCCCGTGTAGCGCTTTGGTCGGTCTTGTTAGCACTTGGCATCTCCCTGTTTGCCGGCATTACATTCGGTGTCTATCCTGCTCGCCGCGCGGCCTTCATGGATCCGATCGAAGCACTGCGTCACGAGTAGTCTGACGCAAATCTCATGACCTTATTCTTAGGTCGTGTTATCATAACCACATACTTATGTGACAGGTGAGGGCTTGCAGCGATTCACTACGTCCATCACTAAACTCGAACCGTCCATCTCGCTACATCTGCTCTCAATCTGTACAGCAAACCATTACAGCAAACCATGATCACAAATGATGTGTATTAAGCAACAATTAAGTCAGTTTTTGTCATGCATGCTGATAACTGTCCTTTCGCTATTTGTTGCGACCTCAAATACGAGTGCTCAGGATTACGATTCCCTTCTAAAGAGGCTCAAGGCTGCAATGGATGCTGGTGAAGTCACCGGCCAACAGGTGGAACTCATGATGCAGGCATTGCGCAAATCTACTGCATCAAAGGAATCTAAAAAGCTATCCGGCCTGCAACAACAAGCTCTAGAAATTAAAAAAGCCATTGAATCTGGCTCTATCACAAAAGAAGAAGGTCTTAAAAAACTCGCCGCACTCAAGAAGCCTGCTTCGAATAACAGCAAAGCCCCTCAAAAGATCGCAAGTAACAGATACGAGACAGCAGTAAAAGAGATTCGTGCAGGAGTCGAGGTTGGAAAGATCACAGAAGAGCAAGCAACACAGAAGCTAGCTGGATTGAAACAATTCAGTGGCAATAAAGCACAACAGCAAAAGTACAATGCTGCTGAGGCTGCAACTGCGAAGGTCAGAGAAGCTCTACGCAACGGATCCATCACTGAAGCAGAGGCTAAAAAGAAGATTTCTGAGATCAGATTGTCGCTATCAAATAGCAACACCGAATCTCCCGCAAGTAAATCACCCAATCTAGACGCAATCGAAAAACGACTCGCTGAAGGTGTCGCCGCCGGGAAGATCACTAAGGAGCAAGCTGCTGCCTTACTTGAACGATACCAACAACGACTTCAAGGAGGTCAAACGTCTACATCGAATCGACCATCACCGGAAGCGTATCAGAAGCGTCTAGCAGAAGCTGTTAAAGCAGGCCGGATTACAGAACAACAGGCTGAGCAGATGCTGAATCGGTATAAAGAACGTGCACTCAAAGCGCAGCAAAACTCCGATAACTCTGGCAACAAGGAGAAACGCCCTGCCCCTTCACTTGAAGCAATCGAGCATCGGCTTGAGGAAGCCGTCAAATCCGGTAAGATCACCGAGCAGCAAGCTAAGCAAACTCTTGAGCGATATCGCCAGCGATTAAATCAACAGAAGTAGTTCTGCTTGCAAAGCGAGACCAATCGATGCGTTTACTGTACATTGCAGCCTTTGTATTTCATTTCATCTGCCTGGCTAACTTCGCGCATTCAAAAACGCTCGTCGGCGTTGCAAAAACCGACATAACGCCAACACACCCAGTACTTCTGGCTGGATACGGAGGACGGCCGGGTGAGCATGTCGGTGTGGATCAATCTATATGGGCTCGTTCACTTGCAATCGGGGATGCGACGCCCGTAGTGCTAATAGCCGTTGATAATTGCGGCGTGCCCGCGCACGTCACTCATGCAGTGCTAGCCGAGCTTAAGGTCTCTCACGCAATTTCCAAATCACAATTGGTAATTTCCAGCACGCACACACACAATGCACCTGCACTTCGCGGGTACGCTCCAATTGTCTGGGCCGGACGGACGACCGATGCTCAGGAACAGCGTGTGGATCGATATACCCTCTGGCTGACCGAGCAGTTAATTAAGACTGCCCGCGCGGCACTCGATAGCCGACAGCCCGCTTCACTGTCCTGGGGACAAGGATTTGTCGACTTTGGTGGGAATCGTCGGGTGATTAGCGACGGCAAATGGGTCGGATTTGGATTTCAACAGAATGGCCCAGTCGATCACAGCTTGCCCGTCATGGCTGCAAGAAACAGCGGCGGAAATATAATTGCCATTTGGACAAATTATGCGTGCCACTGCACGACCGTCGGCGGGCGCAATCATATCGGTGGAGATTGGGCAGGAAACTCCAACCTTGCGATTGAAAAACTGTTTAGCGGTGCTATCGCACTGACCACTATCGGCTGCGGTGCGGATGTCGGCCCGCAGCCAAGTGGAAACATGGATATAGCAAAACAACACGGCAAGTCGATTGCAACAGAAATACAACGCGTACTCTCCAGAGAGTTGACAAGTCTACCTGATGAGCCGCATGCATCCACCGAGCAACTGTCACTTCCACTCGATGACTTGCCGGAACCCGAGCACTTTGAAGCGTTGGCAAAAGGAGGTGGATACGACGGTAACCATGCGAAAGTCATGCTCGAGCACATAAAGGACAAGGGGAAATTGCAGTCGCACGTCGACTATCCAGTTACCTGCTGGAAGTTTGATGACGATCTGGCGATTGTGTTTCTCGCCGGTGAAGTCGCGGTGGATTACAGCGTACGTCTGAAAAATGCATTGGATTGGAGACGACTGTGGATCAACGGTTGGTCCAATGACGTCCCAAGCTATATTCCTTCCAAGCGGCTACTACGAGAAGGTGGATACGAAACCGACTTTTCACAAATCTACTATGCTCTACCTGCTCGATATTCACCGAAAATTGAAGACATGATCTGCAACACAGTTGTCGATCTGGTTGGCAATGCTTTTGCAACTACGGATGATCAACCCGAGCCGACGTTCCTAAAGCTCCCTACGTCGCGAGAGTGGTTAGCCGAGAACGCCGACACGTGGGCAAGCGGCCTAACGGCAACTCAACGCAAGGAGATTAAGGAATCCGCAGACATTGTAAAATCAGCGGTTTCTGGATTTTCAAGGCTGATTAGCAAGTCCCCAAAACGTGCCGTTTGGTTTGACTTTACCGGCAAACAATCAGACAGGGCTTTTTTTCGGCAAGAGAACGGTAATGAATCTCTAACATGGGAAACGAAACGACTGAATAAAGCAGTTGACGCAAAGCACGTTACCTTTTTGTTTCTCGGTGGCACCGGTTGGATTTCGCAACCAGAGTCTTCGGGTTTTACACTGACGCTGAACGGTGATGATGTTTTACATTTTGATGTAACCAATTCCTCCAGAGAGTGGAGCAATTCGGATACCGGCGTAATTCTCAAATTCGTTTGCACTTGGAAGTCCGACGTTGATTCGGCTGGCTTCTTCTTTTTGCAAGTGCCAACTGCCATGCTCCATCAAGGCGAGCCTCTGAAGGTCACGATTCAATCAGAGGGTATAGGTTCACTGCGTTGGTTCTCAGTCGACGAAGTGACGGATTCCGTAAGGCTTCATGCATTGATGCTTAATGCCGTTCTACGACATAACGAAGCACAGAAGTAGATTCACCAGGCTCTATCAGCCTACATTCTGCCTGCCCTATGGCTTATTAAAATCCCATTCTTAGTTTATAAGTGTAGTAGCAGGCCACACAGAGTGTTAGTGCAACCGCGCGCAATCACATGCACACCGATTCCCACCGCAAGCCGCTGTGAATACTCGCATCCCCTTACCCCCCATGCGGTTTAGACTACGACAACTAGACGGTTAACACACCTTGGCTGAATCTCAACAAACAAAACCCAGCGGCATACCAAGACGACACGACTTGGATTCACTGCGTGCCATCGCCATGCTGCTTGGCATAGGTCTACACGCTGCTCTCGCATTTGGGCATGAAGGATGGGGTGTGAAAGATGGTCAACGCGACCAGTGGTTCTCAGACTTCTTTCGTTTCATTCATGGGTTTCGAATGCCGTTGTTCTTCGTGGTCAGCGGATTCTTCACCGCGATGCTGTGGCGTAAACGAGGAATCGCATCACTTCTTAAACACCGGACGATGCGAATTCT
>Ga0114933_10004113_pt1 | contig 13837 bp, 9 predicted proteins | sample 4SBtaG_FD_89691 | JGI IMG/M metagenome (GOLD analysis project Ga0114933, IMG submission 89691) | Deep subsurface microbial communities from Kolumbo volcano to uncover new lineages of life (NeLLi) - 4SBTROV12_W25 metaG | ecosystem: Environmental > Aquatic > Marine > Volcanic | place: Kolumbo...
CGTCGTCGTCGTCGTCGATATCTTCGTCGTCGTCGTAGAAATCGAGGTGCCGGTAGTCCGAGTCGTCGAAATTCAGCTCTTCGGGAGCGTCTTCGTCATCGTCTTCTTCTTCTTCTTCTTCGCCGTCGATGTCGGGGAGGTCATCCTCCCACTCGTCGTCCCAGTCGCTGATTGCCATCTCAGCCTCCCGTCAGCGCGCGGTGTCGGCGCGCTCGTTCTCCACCTCGCCCCTCGGTCGACCCAAGCACGACCAGCAAGCGGCGCGGAATCTGCGTGCACTTGGACCGGATGACAAGAGCATTGTTGAGCAGATGCGGCACAAAGGGGTGATTTTGGCGCGCATTTTCGCGATCGTCGGCGCCCGGCGAGGAGACAGCGGGGATCCACGTCGCGCCGATTTCCGGCTGAAGGATCCTAATGTCTTGGAATCTTGCCGTTTTTTCACGACGACTGCGAGGATGGTCCGATGGTCAGCTTGAACAGGATCTACACCAAGACCGGTGACCGGGGGGAAACCGGGCTTGTTGGCGGCGGTCGGGTGCCCAAGGACGATGTGCGCATCGAGGCGTACGGAACCGTCGATGAGCTCAACGCGTGCATCGGATTGGTGCGGGAACGCAACTGCGCAACGAATGTGGACGCGGACGCCCAGGAGCGCATCGATGCGGCGCTCGAGCAAGTGCAACAAGTGCTTTTCAACCTCGGCGCGAGCCTCGCCACCCGCGCGGAAGACCGTCGCGACAGCCACCCCTGCGTAACCGAAGCCGACGTGGCGTGGCTCGAGGAACGTATCGAGACCTGGAACGCGGAGCTGCCAGCGCTGCACAGCTTCATCCTCCCCGGCGGTGGACCTGTCGGCGCGACGCTTCACCTGGCTCGGACCGTCTGTCGCCGCGCGGAACGCCGCATCTGCACACTGTCGACCATCGAACCCATCGCCGACCTCGTCCTGCCGTACGTCAATCGGCTCAGCGATATGCTCTTCGTCCTCGGCCGCTGGGCTGCGCTGCGACTCGGCGAGAAAGAGACGCTCTGGAAGTACTGACGCATCGCCGGCCGGACTCCACAACGGCCGTGTCCTTGCTTGAATCGACGGCGCGCGGCACATTCGCGGTCGCAACCGCATTTCCGTCATGTTTTTCGAGCCGTAAACGCATCCATGAGCCCTCTCGGCCTGTCTTTGAAGGAAGGCGACGTCATCGCCGGCCGCTATCGCATCACCGGCACGCTCGGTCGCGGTGGCTTTGGTGCTGTGTATTCGGCCGAGCACGAGATGACCGGCCAGGCGCTGGCGATCAAGGTCCTCGCAGTTGATCCGAAGTCCAGCACCGATGATGTCGAGGCGCGCTTCTTCCGCGAGGCCCGGATCACGGCGCGCCTGACCGACCTGCACACGGTCCGCGTCTTCGACGTCGGCAAAGCCGCAGACGGCGCGCTGTTCATGGCCATGGAGATGCTGCGCGGCCCGACCCTCGAGGCGGTGCTGAAACGGCTCACCGACGCCAACAAGACCATGGCCGACGACCAGGCGATCGACACCGCGCTGCCGATCTTGCAGAGCCTGGCCGAAGCGCACAAAGCTGGCCTCGTCCACCGCGACCTCAAGCCGGCCAACATCATGCTGGCCACCAAGGGCGACGATCACACGGTCGTCAAAGTGCTCGATTTTGGCATCGCGCGGACCACCGATTCAGACCTCACGGCGGACGGGACAGCGCTCGGCACGCCGGCGTACATGAGCCCCGAGCAGGTGATGGGCCAGGATCTTGACGGGCGCAGCGACCTGTACGCCTTGTCGCTCATCCTCTACAGGGCCGTCGTCGGAGAGCTGCCGTTCAAGCATCGCGATCCGTACGCGCTCGCTTTCATGCGGTGCAACACCAACCCGACGCCCGCCGCCGGCCAGGAGCGAACGACCGTGTCCGAAGCCCTGTCGGCGGTAATCATGCGCGGTCTCGCCCGCGACCCGGCTGACCGGTTCGCTGACGCCAACGCGATGCGCGATGCGCTGGTCGATGTCCGCTACTCGTCGGCGCAGGGGCTGCCCAAGGGGATGCCCGACAAGAAGAAGGACCCCAAGCTCGCGTCGACGCAGCGTAGCAAGGCGCTCGATGGGCTGCGCAACCACACAACGCCGATCGGCGACGCGCTCGCGGAGCTGATGCAAGACATCAAGGACGAGTCGACGGCCACACCATCCGCTGTGCGCAACGCGCTGGCGAAGGATGGCGATGGCACGCTCATCGGCACCGGCCTGGCCGATGGTGGCGGCGATGCGACAAAGGTCGCGCATGTTCGCTCTGCGATTCGCACCACCGGTGGCGAAGACGCCCAGTCGGCCGACACCCTCGCGGTGGACCTGGTTGCGATCGACGGCGGCGCCGCGGCGCTCGCCCAGGCCGACACGATCGACCCCGAAGAGCCCGTCCCGCTGCCCACGCCGGACGCCGACGCGACGGTGGCGCTCGACGGCGCTGTTTCTCCTCAGCTGATGGCCCTGGTGGCCGATTCCTCGGACAAGACGATCGCGCTGCCGTCCGGTTCATCGGGCACGTTTGCCGCCGCGACGGCCATGGGCGCAGGTGGGGGGGGCGCAGATGCGGGTGGCGCCCCGGATGGAACGGACGCCGGCTCGTCGAAGAGGGGGCTGTTCATCGGGATCGGCGCGGGTGTGATCGCCGCTATCATCAGCGCGATCGCGATCGGAGGCGGCGACAAGGACGTCGAGACGTCCGCCGCTTCCGCCGAGGTCGAGAGCCCCGCCAAGGAGTCGGCCAAGCCCGCGCCGACCGCAGACAGTGGCATACCCGCAGCGGCACCAGCGGCCAATGCGCCAGTGGTTGCGCCCAATCCCGCTCCTGTGGGCCAAGACGCAGGCGGCACCGGAGGCGACGCCGCCAGCGACTCTCCGGACAGCGCAGGCGCTTCAAAAGAGGCGGTCGTGAAGCCCGCAGAACCGACGCCCGCGCCGCAGCCAGCCGCAAAACCGGCGCCATCTTCTGGAAAAAAACCGCGAGTCGCGCGAAAACGGAGTCGTGCACGGAAACGACCCGCCAAGCCAGCCCGGCGCAAGAAGCCGCCCAAACCCGCTCCGTCGAGCGACGACGGCACGATTGACCTATAGCCGAGCAGGGGCGACCTGCAGCCGAGCGCAGGCATTCAGGCGGTTCGCGGCGTCTTTGTCACTGGCGGCCATCGCGCTTGGCGTGGTTGGCGGCGTCTCCGTGAACGCGCCCGCACCGGTCTACGCCGAGTCCAGCGACGATGTGGCCGAGAAGAAGAAGCAGGCTATCGAGCTCGCCAAGATGGCCCGAAGCCGGGCGCGGGACGGCAAATTTGCGCTCGCCGCGAAGATGTACCTCAAGGCCTACGACATCGACGCGAGCAACCTGAACTACCTCTACAGCGCGGCGCGTTGTCAGCACCTCGGCGGCCAACTCGGCGAAGCACACGACAACTACTTGATGTTCCTGCGGGCGGCGCCCAAAGACCACAAGCTGCGGCCGAAGGTGCAGGCACAATTCAGCGCGCTGCGGCTTGAACGCGAGGCCGCAGACCAGCTGAAACAAGAAGGCCGGACGTCATCGGGCTCAACGGCAACGGTGTCGGACAAGCCTCCCGCTGGCGCTGAAAAGACGCCGTCCGTCGTCAAGAAAGACCCGTCGGACAAAAAGGCCGAAGGCGCGGCCACCAAACCTGTCGCCGTGGTGAAAAAGCCCGCGACCCCCGCCGAAAAGGCCGCGACCATGCGCTTGCTCGGCTATATCGGCGGCGGTGCAGGTGTCGCCGTGACGGTGTACGGCATCTACAGCTACGCCGGCGCGTTTGGACGCAAATCGGACCTCGAAGCGTCGTTGGACGGCAAGAACGCATCGACGTTGGCCCAAAAAGACGAAGCCAAGCGCATCGAGGCGGACCTGCTCAGCGGCGGAGCGGTCCTCACGACCGGTGTGCTGATCGCCGCGGTGGGCGCAGCTTTGATCGTTTTGCATCCCGAGCCAGACAAACCCAAAGTGAGCTTGCTTCTCACGTCCCCGCGGTCCGCAGCGCTCGAGGTCCGGTTTTGAGTCTCCGTCGTGCTCGCAACCTGCAGACTTCGCACTTGGCTGTCCTGGCGGCCTTGTCGTTGGGCGCGTGCACGGTCGACATCCCGCAGGCAGCTGCGCCCGAAGGCGACGTTGCGACCGATGCGCTTGACGACGTGACCGACAATGACGCAACGGCCGCGGCCGACGTTGTTGATGGCGGCGCGAGCGATGCCAAGTCCGGCGTCGATACTGGGCTCGACGCGGCAGAAGACGCCACGCACGCCAGTCAAAAAGACGGCGGTGGCGACCACCTCGATACGGCGACCGATCCGGACACGCACGCCATCGCCGATGCCACCTGGACACCCGACGGCACCACGTGGCCGGACAGTTTGGTGTCGCCCGATGGCACTTGGACGCCCGACATGACCGTCCAACCCGAGATCATCGGCGCGCCGGACTCGACGACCGCTCCCGATTCCGGGCCGAAGCCAGACGCCGGTGGCAGCGACGGCATCGTCTTGCCCGATGGGCAGTCCACTTCCAGTTGTGTCAACCGCTGCGGCAAATACAACAAGGGCGCCAAATGCCAATGCGACGGCAGCTGCGCGCAGTACAAGGACTGCTGTCCGGACTATGCCACGCTTTGCTTGAAGGGCTGCGGGGACGGCAAGTGCATCGCGCCCGAGACAACGCTGACGTGCCCCAAGGACTGCGGACAGCCCCCAAAGTGCGGCGACTTCAAGTGCGACGTGGGCGAGGACGCGAGCAACTGCTCCATCGACTGCTCCAAGGTCTCAGGCTGCGGCAACGGCGTGTGCGACCCCGACAAGGAACACCCGCTCAACTGCGGGCAGGATTGCGGCGTCGTCACGACGAAGTGCACAGCGGCGACCTGCCAGCCCGAAATCAAGGCCTGCGCGGCCGACAAAGCGTGCGCTGGTGCGGCGTTCATCGAGGTATTGGTGGCGTGCTACGTCAAGCACAACTGCACCGACCTGTCGTGCGCTACAGCCACGTGCAGCGACGAGGCCGCCCTTTGCTTGAAACATGCCGAGTGCAAGAGCGTTGGCGCCAAGTTGGCGGCCGCGAACTGCTACGATTACGCGTGCTTTGAGAAGGTTGCCCCGAAGGCTTGGGTAGCCAAGTACCAGTGCGGCAAGTCCAAGTGCAGCTGGCCGAAGTAGCCCGACTCAGTGTCGCCTCACACCCGAGGCGGCACCCAGGGTCTCCCCGGAGGGATCCTCTCTTTTTCGCCGCTGCGCTGGGTCGACTCAATGATTGAGGGTCTGTCTTGGCAGACGGCGCCTCGGATCAAGGGGGAAGGACCCAACAGGGGAAGGCATTTATGGGTTGCCGGCGTTGGGGTTGGGGCGAGACTCGGTTCTCTGTCGGGGACAGACTGCCTTCCCCTTCCCTTACAAACGCGACGGCAACAAAGTGAAGCTCGCGGAGAAGCCGGGCAACGCACGCTTACGTTGACCACGGCTTCGATGCGCGGCGACGAGCTCACGATCAGGTACAACGACGGAACGCTCAGGTGCACCCGCTTCCGTCGTTGCCGTCGTCGGTACCGACGGTTGCATCGCCCGAGTCGATCTTGGCTCCGCCGTCGTCTGCTGGCGACGAACACGCACACCACAGCGAACAAAACACCAACAGCTTCGCCAGGTGATTCAACAAGGCGTAGCTCCCGACGCGACGGCTGTGAGACGACCCGATCACGCGTCGAGGAGGTCTTCTTCGATGATCTCGCGGTGGTACAGGCTGCCTTTGAAGCCGACGACGCGTTCCACCATCTTGCCGCCCTTGAAGAACAGCACGGTTGGCGTGGCCATCACGTCGAACCGCTTTGCCACCGCCATCGCGTCGTGCACGTTGACCTCGCCAAACTTCACGCGCCCGTCGTATTCGGTGGCGAGGCTGATGATGATGCCCTCGAGCTGCTGGCATGGCGGGCAGCCGGGTCCCCAGAAGTCGACGACATATGGTAGTTCGCCGTTGACGACCTCGTCGTCGAAGTTGTCGACGGTCAGGTGCGTGGGCATGACCTTTGGCTTGCTCGAAAACAGCTTGCTGAAAAAACCCATCTGAGTCCTCGTTGGGGCGGGAAGGACGGCCATCGTGGTAAAGCCGCACAACAAGCGCAAGAAAGCAGGCAAGCGCAAGGTGTCACCCCGGCGCGCCAAGCCGCGTGCTCGCAACGTCGTGTCCGTCGGAGTCGGAAAGCTCGGGCAAATAGCGGCGACGGACGCCTGCGAGGCCGAAGAAAAAGCGGTTTCCGGCGTGACGCGCCGCTATGTGCCCTTTCCCTGGGAGGAGTTGGAGCGTCGCGCAGCTTTGAGGCGCGCCCCCGATCCCGAAGCCGGCCAAACTGCGCCCCATTCAGTCGAAGCGTCCGCCGAGGTCGAGGTCGCGGTCGAGGTTGACGACAGCGACGCTCCCGGCGCGATGGCCCATCAACGGGCGCTCGAGATCGCCGCGCGTCACCGCAGGAGCCGCATCCGGGCGCAGGTGATAGGCGTGGTGCTGAGCTTGAGCGGACTTGGGCTCGGCGCCTACATCGGGCAACGAATCGCCGCTGACACCGCCGCTCAATCGTGGCCATCGGTCGCGGGCAAGATCACGCTGTCGCAGCGCTCGCTCATGTCGCGCAACCCCGATCGCTACGAGACACATTTCATCTACGAGTTCAAGACCAACGGCCGCTACTACAGCAGCCGCCGCGTCCGTTTCGCGGGCGGGCAGGGCGATCCGACCGCGTCTCGGCGCGTCGGAGACAAGGTCAAGGTGTTCTACGATCCTGCTGACCCCAACCGCGCCGTGCTCGAACCCGGGGTGATCCTGTGGGCGTGGGCGCAGCTGGGCGCCTGCCTGGTCGTCGCGTTGCTCGGCGCCCTGTACGTCTTCTTGAGCCGCCGCGGCCGGCCCGCTTGAGATCCGGGAACGGGCTCGTCAGCTGCACGGTCACGGGCGCGAAGAAGCGACGACCCAGACAGCATTCTTTGCGGTTTTGCTGTCCTTTTGTGCCCTGATCGCGTACAGCGCCCGCCCCATACGCGGCGCCCCGCGTGGAGAAACGTTTTGAACGAACCATCCCCGACCTTCGACTCCCTCGGCCTCGCCAAACCATTCCTGCGCGCCATCGCGGATGCTGGCTACACAGAGCCGACGCCGATTCAGCGCGACGCGATCCCACCTGCGCTGCAAGGCCGTGACATCGTTGGCATCGCCCAGACCGGCACCGGCAAGACCGCGGCCTTCTCTTTGCCGCTGTTGCAACGCATCAACGACTCCGTGACCGAGGAAGCCGAGATCCGCGCGCTCGTCGTGACGCCCACGCGTGAGTTGGCGGCGCAGATCGGCGAGAACATCGGCATCTACGCCAAGCACCTCGACGAGATCTGGCACACCGTCATCTTCGGCGGCGTCAACGAGAAACCGCAGATCCGCGAGCTGCAGCAGGGCGTCGACATCCTGGTCGCCACACCCGGCCGCCTGCTCGACCTGCACAGCCGCCGCCACATCAACCTGAAAAACGTCAGCGTGTTCGTGCTCGACGAGGCCGACCGGATGCTCGACATGGGCTTTCTGCCCGACGTCAAACGCATCATCGCGGCGCTGCCCAACAAGAAGCAGACCATGCTCTTCTCGGCGACCATGCCACCGGCCATCCGCGCGCTCGGAGAGACGCTGCTGCACGACCCCGTGTCCGTGTCCGTGACGCCCGTTTCTGCCCCTGCCGAACGCATCGATCAGCGCGTCTACTTCGTCGACAAGTCCAACAAACGCAAGCTGCTCGCGTCGCTGATCCAGTCCCACGAAATGCTGCGCGCCCTCGTCTTCAGCCGCACCAAACACGGCGCCAACCGCATCGCGCAGTTCCTCGAGAAGTCCGGTATCGCGTCCGCCGCCATCCACGGCAACAAGTCACAAGGCGCACGAACCCGGGCGCTCGCGCAGTTCAAGGCCGGCCGTCTGCAAGCGCTCGTGGCGACCGACATCGCGGCGCGCGGCATCGACGTGGAAGGCGTCACGCACGTCATCAACTTCGACCTGCCCAACATCGCCGAGACCTACGTGCACCGCATCGGCCGCACCGCGCGCGCTGGTGCATCTGGCATCGCCATGTCGTTCTGCGATGTCGAGGAGCAGCCCTATCTCGCCGATATCGAGCGCCTGATCCGCAAGCACCTCGACCGTGCGACCGACAACCCGTTGCCGTCCAATGCGTCGCCGCCGCCGATGACCGACCTCGACAGCAAGTCGCCGCCCCGCAAACGCCCGCAGCGACGGAGCGGCCAGGGACGGGGTGGCCAGGGTCGTGGTGGCCAGGGTCGTGGTGGCCAGGGTCGGGGTGGCCAGGGTCGTGGTGGCCAGGGTCGGGGCGGCCAGTCGCGTTCGGGTCAGTCGCGTTCGGGTCGGGGCCGTCGTAGCGGCGGTCGTTCCGGCAATCGGCGCCCGCGAGGCTAACCCCAATGCCGATCGTCCAGGCCATAACGCCCGACACGGCCTATTTCTCGGTCGCTGTCGGCGCGATAGGCAGGCCGGCGGCGAAGTCGGCGATGGCCTTGGCGACCGCCTCGGGTTGTTCGTGCGGGACCCAGTGCGTGGCCTTTTCGAACTTCTGAACAGTCAGCGTTTTCACGTACTTATCGAGCCCGTCCAGGTTGCCCGGAAGCAGCGCGGTGTCCTTCATTCCCCAGGCCACGAGCGTCGGTACGTCGATGGTGATGTTCGACGCCGCGATGGTGCCCTTGTCGGTGTCGAGGTTGGCGCGATACCAGTTGAGCATCTTCACGAGGTCGCTGGCCGCGAAGAGCTTGCGGTAGACGTCCTTCTGCGCGTCTGTGAGCGCCTTGCCAAACGCGTCGATGAGCGCCTTGTGGTTGTTCGATTTGAGGAAATTCTCGGTCCCGGGCGTGTTGAACAGCGCCATGTAGCTCGACGCGTCCTTCTGCTTGGGGTTGTTGTTGTACTCGCGGATGAACGTGTCGGGGTGCGGGCCGTTGACGATGACCAGCTTGCCGGTCAATTCCGCGTGCTTGTGCGCAAAAGTCCAAGCGACGGCGCCGCCCCAGTCGTGGCCGACGATGATGGTCTCACCGGCTTTGCCCAGGCCATCTTTGGCGTCGGTCAGCCGTGTCACCAGCGCCTTGATGTCGCCGACGAGCTTGTCGATCTTGTAGGCGGCGACGTCCTTGTTGTCCGGTCCCCAGGTCGTGTTGTAGCCGCGTTGGTCGGGCGCAACGACGATGTGTTTGCCGCTGAGCTCCTTGGCGACGGACTCCCACCCGTACGCGAAGTCGGGGAAGCCGTGCAGCAGCACCACGAGCGGGCCTTCTTTGCCCTGGCAGCCGATGTTCATCGACTTGAGCTCGCCGATTGGGTGCGCCGAATACACCGGTTTGGCGTCAGCAGCGCCGCAGGTCAGGAACGGGTCGACCGTTGTCGGTGCGGGCGTGTCGGCTGCCTCGGAGGAGCAGGCCCCAAGCAGCGCGAGGGCGATCAGCAGGCCGGTCGCGAGCACAACAGCCCGAAGTGCCGGGATGGGGCGAAGGTCGTGATTCATGTAGCGCAACTCACTTGGTGTGTTCCGAGATCTTGGTCTTCTTGGCGGCGGTGCCCGAGGGCTGCGGACGGTCGGCGAACACGTCGGCCACCGTCATCTTCACCACCTTCGGGTCTTTGCTGATGTTCAGCCCGCGCTCGGTCAGCGGAAACTCCTCGGTGCCGCCCCATTTGCCCTCATCCTTGGGCAGCCCGACCGTGTACTTGTACTTGATGGTCGAACCGCGGGCGAAGTCGATGACGCGCGTCCAGACGTTGTCGCCGGCCTTCGCGTCGCCTTCTTTGCCGTCGTCGCGCAACGCGATCTTGTTGGGGTTCCACTTGGTCTTCATGCCCAGCTTGGGGTGGTTGCCGGCAATGTAGACAATGCCCTTGCCCTTGGGCGGCGGTTTGTTCTCGATCCAGCCGAACGTATCGACGGCGAGCTCCTTTTCGGACACGTCGCAGGTGAACTTGACGAAGACCGCGTTGGTCGGGTCCTCGGACAGCTGCTTGGGGCCCTGGTTGGGCGCGATATCCTCGACCTTGTTGTTGTTCCAAAACGCCGCACGGAGCTGGATCGGGTCGCCCTTGACGACGCCGAGGTCCTTGAACGGCACGAACAGCTCGATCAGCTTGCCGCCCTTGACGGGCCCGCCGAGCTTGCCGTTGAACGTCGTGGGCGTGATTTTTTCCCACTGCGACTTGCCGTCGGACTTGCGCAGCTCGACCTTGGCGCCGCCGTTGAGCTTGAACCGCACGTGGAGCTCGCGCTGTGCCCCGTCCGTGAGCCCGAGCGACTTGCCATCGCGCGCCTTGTTGAAGCCGCTTTCGACCTTGGTCTGGCCGGTCTTCTTGTCGACGATGTGCTTGACGCCCAGGTACAGCGAAAGCGCCGACTGCGACTTGCCCCACAGGTCGAAGTTGTGTTGGGTGCCGATCCACAGCCCTTCGTCCGTGAAGCCGTAGTAGACGACGGCGATCCAGTCCTCGGGGTTGGCCTGCGCGTCGGCGGTGTCGCTGTCGAAGAAGAAGCCGCCGTCGGTGATCCACTCGCTCTCGTTGGGCAGCAGCTTGCCGTCAATGAGCGGTTTGGGGTCGAGATCGGCCGCAGGCAGCTGTTCGGCCGCCTGGATGATCGGCTTGAACTGCGGCATCGGGATCTCCTTTTTGCCCTGCATCTTCAGCGCCGCGTTCATGTGCTTGTAGACGCCGGCGAGGTGGGTGCGGAAAGCCTGGTCAAAGGGCGTGTCGTCGTTGCTCGGGCTGGTCATGTCCGCGCCGTACCACCAAAACCAGTCGCTGCCCTCGGCGCCGTACATCTCGTCGAACGCGATCCACGTCTCGTAGGCGACGGTACCGGCCTTGAGGTCCTTGAGGTGCACATACGGGTCGGGCTGCTTGAGACCGGACTTGGCGAGGTCTTGGCGAGCCGTGAGCAGGTAGGCCCAGCCCTGGTTCTCCTCGCCTTCGCCGATCCAGATGTTGAAGTTGCCGCCGATCCACGAGCCGGGGAAGAGCGGCTCGAGCTCCTTTTGCTTGAACACCGGATGCGCGGGCACGTCGCGGGCCGGGTTGCCCATCAGGTACTCGCTGCCGGTGACCGTGATGATCTCGCCCTGCGCCTGCAGCACCTCGAGCTTGCTGTAGAGCTTGTGGAAGAAGCCCTTGCCGTCGTGCTCTTTGCTGAATGTCTCCCACGCGTTCTCGCCGTCGAGGATGAGCGTGATGACCCGGTCCGGCGCGCCAAATCCCGGCGCCTGGTTGAGGACGTTGTTGATCAGGTCGTTGGACGCCTGGTCGCCGGTCAGGCCCTGGTACTTGAAGCCGATATCGTTGGATTGCTGGGTGTTGCGGAAGAAGACCGCGAGCTCGTCCGCGTTGCTGCCGTCGCTGCCGTACTTCGTGTCGACGTCGACCTTAAACGCCGTGTTGGGCGCGCCGCCGGGGTTGTGGCCCGACTTGTTCATGACCTGCTGGTCGGTCGCGACCCACTTGATGCCGTGGTCGACGAAGTGCTTGATGACCTCTTCGGCCACCGAGCCCTCGCCGGGCCACATACCGGTGGGTTTGAAGCCGAAGACGTCCTCGAAATACGCGACGGCGCGGCCGACCTGCGCGCTGGCGTCCTGCGGATAGCTGAACTTGTTTGCAGGCTTGGGATCGAACGGTTGGCCCGGGCCCATCAGGTTGGTGTCATGAATCAGCGGCAGGATCGGGTGGTAGAAAGGCGTCGTCGTGATCTCGACCTGGCCGGTTTTCTGGCCCTTGGCGCCCTTCTCCGGCAGGTAGGCCATCTGCTTATGGATCGGCACCGTGGCCGCCATGATCTTGTACTCCTCGGCGACGATGCGGTTGGCCAGCTTCTCGGACAGCGGGACCTTGAGGTGGAATGTGCCGTCGGCCTTGGCGTCGATGATGTCGGTCAGGTCGATGGTGTCGCCGCTGGCGAGCTTGACCGGGCCGTGCAGGAAGTCGGGGTCCATCCACGCGAGCTCGAACCAGATCTTCAGGCCGAGGTAGTCCTGCTGCGTCAGGGTGGCCGGGTTCTTGTTGCGGATCTTCTCGTAGTCCGGAAAGCGCTTCATCAGCACGGGCGCGGTCGAAACGCAGGACCACGGATCGGCGTAGAGCAGGCCGATTTGCTTCTCTGTTGCCGTTTTCGCGGTCGGCGTCGGCTCGAGCAGCAGGTCGATCCACGGGTCGGTGCGGCCCTTCCACTTGGCGAGGAACGCCTTGGCGTCGACCGTGTTCTTCTTGGTGTCGACGTACGGCGCCATGCGTTTGACGTAGTAGATGTCGAGCTGTTTGAGCAGCACCGTCGTCAGGTTCATCGACAGGTGCACGTTCGGGTAGGGCAGCAGCACGCTCATCATGTCGTAGTAGTCCTTGGTGGCGTGCTTGCGGACCCACGGGGACGTCAGCTGACCGGCGATGGGGTCTTCGTACGTCGGCTGGTGCTGGTGGAACATCAGGTGCAGGTAGACCGTGCGCTTGATCTTCGCCTTGCGTTTGGCGGTGTTGAGCGACTCGCCGTCGAACGACTTCAGGGTTGGTTTGACCGTGACCGTGTAGCTGAGCTGGCTGTTGATCTTTGTGTTCGGATCGAGCGTCAGCAGCACGAAGGGCTTGTCCTTGTCGGCCTTGGCGTTGGTCACCGGCACCGTCGAGTTGTCGGTCGCACGGATCGAGTAAGCGCTGGCCTTCGCGGCGGTCGCGACGTCGGTCGGCTTGTTGAACCGGAGCTTCACGGCCTTGCCGTCGGGTGAAAACGCAGATTCGAGCGCGAGCTTGCCGTTGGGCCAGGTCGGCTGGGTCGTCCCGCTGGAGCTACCGGAGCTGCTCGTGGTGCCGGAGCTCGACCCGCTGCTGGAGCCCGCGTCCGCGCCACTGGAGCCCGATCCCGAACCGGAACCGCTGCTTGAACCGACGTCCGCGCCGCTGGACCCGGATCCCGAGCCCGACGTCGAACCCGCGTCCGCTCCACTCGAGCTCGAGGTTGCGTCTGCGCCGGAGCTTCCCGAACCGCTCGTGCCCCCGCTGGTCGTGCCACCGCTGGTCGTACCGCCGCTCGTTGAGCCGCTGCTGCTGCCAGACGTGCCACCAGACGTGCCACCGGATGTCGCACCGGACGTGCCGCCCGATGAGCTGGACGTACCACCGCCCGAAGAAACGGCATCGGGCAGGGGCCCCAGGACGTCGGCGTTGGCGTCGATGCCTGCGTTGTAGGTCGAAGCTTTGCCGCCGACGGTCGACGAAGACGTGCTGTTGCGCGGCTCTGTGTCGGGCAGGCCGGCGCAGGCACCGAGCAGGGCGGCAACGGCTAAAAGGCAGAGCAGGTGGCTTTTCATGGCGGTGTTCTGGCTGCTGTTTGGGGTCTTTGCGGTCGGGGCCGCAAAGAGGTCACGAGGGCGCGGAGAGTTGCGGTTACCAAGCGAGGATGCAAGCAGAATTCGCGCGTTGTTGGGAAATGTTCAACAGCGATCGGCGGTTGCTTCGCGGTAGCGTGCGCAGATGCCTCGCGCCGGCCTCTAACACCCCGTTCTCGCGGCGATCGCCCTTGTTTGCGGTCTGCCATTTGTTTGCGGGGCGCAGCCGCTGGACACGTTGGTTGGCCTGCGCGCATCCTGAGCGCGCGCTCCCGCTCCCGCTCCCGTTCGCGTTCCCGTTCGCGACACGCCTGCTGTACCATCGGGCATGGCGTTCGCCCACGAGAAGCTGGACGTGTACGAGATGGCGCTCGACTTCCTCGTGCTCGC
>Ga0114933_10004114_pt1 | contig 13836 bp, 10 predicted proteins | sample 4SBtaG_FD_89691 | JGI IMG/M metagenome (GOLD analysis project Ga0114933, IMG submission 89691) | Deep subsurface microbial communities from Kolumbo volcano to uncover new lineages of life (NeLLi) - 4SBTROV12_W25 metaG | ecosystem: Environmental > Aquatic > Marine > Volcanic | place: Kolumbo...
AGCCTTGATATGGTCGAGATGTGGGAGCAAGATTATAGTCAATCTTTTTATCGATCTGACCTGAACACTAGCGACTTGGCAACGTCCCTTGTTTTTTTATCTCTGAGGACATCTGATGTAATTACGGAGGACATGTTTTCGAGGTTGATGCAAAAATATGCTGGTCATAAATTATTTGCTATGTTTACATCTGTTTTAGAAAACTCTAGCCCAAGTGAACTGGGAATGTTTGGTGGGGTGGCATCAGTAGAAACAACAACAACACCAACACCAGCAACAGCAACAGCACAAGAAGCAGCAGAAGCAGCACCAACACCACCACCAACACCACCACCACCACCACCGCAGAAATGTTGTTGTTGGTAGGATCGTCATACCGCTACTTGATAGCGGTACCTATGTGTTCATTAGTAACAGCGCTTATCGGAATCTCACGAATAAGCCATGGTTTTGTGCAATCTGAGATGCTACCAAATTATATTAAAAAGAAATGACTTGTTAAGGCGGAGATCAGGTAGCGGTATGACGGTGTGCCATACACAAGCCACGGGGTGATCCAAGGATGGGGCCACCGGATGATAGCGGCCCCTTAGATTCAATGATTAGTGTTAGTGTGTCACTTTATCCATGTCGCTAGTGTACGTGCCAAGATTGGCGGCTGAGTTGGCTTTGCAGCGCGTAAGCAATGCCTCTTGGCCTGCTGCGATATTATCAGAGCTGCCATGCCATGCCTGGATAGAAGGTGCTTGTAGGGCGCGACCATAAGAGTAGCTTAGGTTCCAAGGTAAATCGCCAAGAGCATTCATTGCTTGAAGATTCTCAGTTGCTTGAATATCGCTTTGGCCACCAGATAGGAAGTTTATAGTTGGAACCTCTGTTGGTACTGTCTGCTTAAATACATCTATAGTCATACGTGCAACTTGATCAGTACTTGCTTGTGTTGTGCAGCTAGCACCAGATATGACCATGTTTGGCTTTAATATCATTCCAGCTAAGCTAACTTTGTGTAGTTTAATTTCTGCAAATACAGCTTGTAATACTTGTTTGGTTACTTCAGCACAACGTTCTATAGTGTGGTCGCCATCCATTAAAACTTCAGGTTCAACAATAGGTACTATTCCTTGTGCTTGGCATGCTGCAGCGTAACGAGCAAGTAAAGATGCATTAGTAGCTATTGATTGTTGCGAAGGCAGGGTATCAGTGATGTTGTATACCGAGCGCCATTTAGCAAACAAAGCGCCCTGCTCTTTATATTTAGTTAGTCGCTCAACTAAAGTATCTAGTCCTCTAGTAGCTTGTTCATTATCTGAATTTATTAATGGAATAAGGCCAAGATCTACTTTAATGCCTGGGATAATACCTTGTTGCTTTAACAGCTCTGTCATTAATGAGCCGCTTGCAGTTTTTTGGCCAAGAGTCTCTTCAAATAAAATAACACCACTAATATATTCGCCAAGATTCTTGGTTGATAGTAGCATTTCACGGTAATCACGACGCGATGATTCAGTTGATTCAAGATTTATGGTATCAAAGCGTTTTTTAATAGTTGCAGTGCTTTCATCGGCAGCTAAGATTCCTTTGCCAGCTTTAGCTATAGCTGCAATTGTTGATTGTAGTTCAGTTGTGCTCATGTGGAGTCCTTGTATGTTTTGTAATATGAGGGTGCAACTATAGCTGCTTGCTAAATTGATCTCAAGACTACATTGCAAAAGTTGTGAATTATACTTACTTGTTGATTATAAAGTGTTTTTTGTTGTGGTAAAGTACATGGTGCTTTAAAATGAACAGTGATATACTCGCGTCCTTATTATTTTTAGTCAATAGGAATTGTTTATGTCTCTCTGTATGCAATATCAAAAAGCAGTGTATTTAACTAGTGCAGTTGAGATGAAGGGTCTGCCTAAAGATTCAGGGGCTGAGGTTGCTTTTATTGGTCGGTCTAACTCTGGTAAATCCAGTGCGTTAAATACTATTACTGGTATTAAAGGATTAGCGCGTACAAGCTCCATGCCAGGTAGAACTCAAATGATTAATTTATTTGAACTCGATAAAAGTCATAGATTAGTTGACCTGCCAGGTTATGGCTATGCCAAAGTGCCAAAGCCGGTACAAAAACGTTTTGAAGCATTTACACATGAATACCTAGAGAAACGTGAAAGTTTATGTGGCATTGTGCTGATTATGGATGTCAGACATCCCATGAAAGAGATGGACCAAGAGTTAATTTCATGGTCTGCTAGCTGTGGTCTGCCAATGCATATTCTGCTAACAAAAGCAGATAAGTTGAAAAAAATACCACAGCAAAATGCATTATTTACAGTTAAAGATGCAGTTAAAGTTTTCCCTAATGTAAGTGTGCAGCTATTCTCTTCTTTAAATAGGGTTGGTATCGATGAGGCAAAGAAACAGCTAGATTTATGGTTTAATAGTTGAGTGTGCTATGCTGCGCGCTATCGGTGTAGCCATGGAGCATTATTGTGGCGTTACAATTAAAAAATACATATTCTAAAAACGAAGTAACTTCGTGGCCAATACCCAATGCATGGGATGCGTTAGCGTTATTATTTGTCATAACTGTCTTGGTTTTATTGTCCTATGGTGCTACTGCCATGATGGGGCATTATGATGTTGGTGAAAAGCTTACTATATCTTTAAGCCCTAAAATGTTGCCATATTATGCATTGCGTAGTGTGATTAGAATGTTTATTGCACTGGCTTGTTCTACCTTGGTTACATTTGTATTTGGAGTGTGGGCAGCAAAAAGTCGCAGCGCAGAGCTTATCATTATACCGCTAGTGGATATTTTGCAGTCTGTGCCTGTTCTTGGTTTTTTAAGTATCACTGTAGTTGGGTTTATTGTTCTTTTTCATGGGAGCATGCTTGGCCCTGAATGTGCTGCGATCTTTGCTATTTTTACAGCACAAGTATGGAATATGTTGTTAAGCTTTTATCAGAGTGTCAAGAATATACCGCATGATTTGCGCGAAGCATCAGCAATGTTTCATTTGTCTTCATGGCAATGTTTTTGGAAGATTGAGGTTCCATATGCCATGCCTGGTTTATTGTGGAATGCGATGATGTCTATGTCTGGTAGCTGGGTGTTTTTAGTTTATTCTGAAGCTATTAGTGTTGCTAATCAAAACATTCTATTACCTGGTATTGGCTCATATATTAGTGTTGCAATTCAGCATGCTGACCGTGGTGCAATTGTTGCTGTTATTATTGCAATGTTCATAGTTATCGCACTTTATGATCAAATATTCTTTAGGCCGCTACTTGCATGGTCTGATAAATTCAAGGCTGAATCAGTTGACTCTGAATCTATGAATGATTCTTGGTTGCTTAATTTGTTTCAGCGCACAAGATGGTTTGCTGTTATCGGCATTTTTATGAAGAAAGTAGGCAGCATGGTTGTTGCAATTAAGTGGCGTCGAATTAAAGTTATGCCAACTATAAGGCCGGTTACAAAAAATACAAAAAGATACTTATCATTATTATTTTGGATTATATTGTTGTCTGTTGTAGCTTTTATACTAATAGTATTGTGGCGTTTTATTTTTCAAGTTGCCTCTTATCATGAAGCGCTTCATGTTATATATCTTGGTGTTTTAACTGCGATTAGAGTTTTTTGCGTGATTATCATTAGTTGTATTATTTGGGTGCCAATTGGAGTATTGGTTGGCTTGCATCCTAAAGCTTCACGTATCGTACCGCCTATAGCTCAGTTTCTAGCGGCCTTCCCGGCTAATCTATTGTTTCCTGTAATGGCGCTGTTAATTATTAGGTACCACTTAAATGTTAATATTTGGGTGGCGCCACTAATGATTCTTGGTACTCAATGGTATATTTTATTTAATGTTATAGCTGGGGTCGCGGCATTGCCTAAAAACCTACATCATGCTGTTGGCACGCTTAATGTAAAAGGGTTTTTGTGGTGGCGTAAGTTTGTTTTGCCTGGGATATTTCCATATTTAATTACTGGTGCAATTACAGCTGCAGGTGGTGCGTGGAATATTAGCATTATTGCTGAGGTTGTTAGTTGGGGGCATGTGCATTTAATAGCCTCAGGACTTGGGTCGTATATAGCAGAGATGACATCTATAGGTGATTTTCAGCGTACAGCTCTTGGTATTGTCGTTATGTCATTATTTGTTTTACTGTTTAACTATCTATTATGGAGACCGTTATATCAGTTAGCAGAAAAAAGGTTTCAAATGAATTAAGCATCAGGTAGATGTTAGTTGAGGGATATTATGCGTGTTGATAACAAAAATATTATTCAGATCGATAATATAAAAAAATCATTTCAAAAGCATAGAGTGCAAGAGCTTTTAGTTTTAGATGAGGTTAACTTTGATATGCGCGAAGGAGAGATCATTGCTTTGCTTGGCAAGTCTGGCTCTGGTAAATCTACTTTGTTGCGTATTATTGCTGGGCTAATTGCAGCAACAGATGGCCAGGTTCTGTATCATGGCTCCCCTATAATGTCTCCTGTTTCAGGTTTAACAATGGTATTTCAGCATTTTGCTTTATTGCCATGGCTGACAGTTTTGCAGAATGTAGAGCTTGGTTTAGAGGCGCAAGGAGTTAAGAATAAAGAGCGGCGCAAGCGTGCACTAGAGGCGATTGATGTTGTTGGTCTTGATGGTTTTGAGTCGGCATATCCAAAAGAGTTATCTGGTGGCATGTCGCAGCGAGTTGGTCTTGCTAGAGCTTTGGTGGTTGATCCTGAGGTCTTATTAATGGATGAGCCCTTCTCGGCATTAGATGTATTAACTGCAGAAAAGCTGCGTAGTGATTTGATTGATTTATGGCAGTCTAAAAAAACCAATATTAAATCTATCTTGATAGTAACTCACAATATTGAAGAGGCTGTTTTTTTAGCGGATCGCATCTTAGTATTTGATAGCGACCCAGGTAAAGTTAGAGATGAGGTTATAGTTAAGGTTGAGCATCCTCGTAATGATAGTGATCCTGAGTTCAGATCCTTAATGGATCATATCTATACTTTGATGACCAAAGAGAAGCTAGACTCTATTAGTCAGAAAGACCATGATAAATCTATTACTCTAGGCCATAGACTGCCGGACGTAGAAATATCTGAAATAACAGGATTCCTAGAGATCATGAACTCTTCTGAATATGAACAGAAAGTTGATCTACCAGAGCTTGCCGATGAGCTGCATTTAGAGTTAGACAATTTGTTTGCTATTACAGAAGCTCTTGAGATTATGCGTTTTGCTACTGTATCTAGAGGTGATATTTCATTAACTGATTTAGGTATGAGTATGGCAGAGGCTGATATTCAGTTACAAAAAAGTATATTTGCTAAAAGTCTATTAAGTAATGTGCCGTTGGCAAAGCATATTCATCAACAGCTTCATATTACTGATAACCAGAGACTGTCAGAAGATGTTATTTTGAAGTATTTAGAAAAAGATTTAAGCTCGCAAGCTTCAGAGGAAGTTTTAAAAGTTGTTATTGAGTGGGGGCGTTATGCTGAGATTTTCGCATATGATTCTAATAGTGGTTATTTAAGCCTGGAGAACCCAGAGTAATGTTTCCAAGTAAATCACAAGATAATATATTCATAGATGGTATGGCTGGCAAGCTAGAGCTAATTACAACCTTCATTGATAGTGATGCTCCCTATGTTGCAATTGTTTGCCATCCTCACCCTTTATTTTTGGGGACGATGCATAATAAGGTTGTAACGACGTTAGTGAAAAGTGTGAAAGGGGTTATGCCTACTGTTAGGTTTAATTTTAGAGGTGTTGGTAAAAGTGATGGAGCCTACGGTGGTGGTATTGGTGAGGTAGATGATCTACTGGCTGTTATTGCCTGGGTTAAGCAGTGTTTTTCATCTTGCAAAATAATACTTATGGGTTTTTCATTTGGAGCTGGGATTGCAGCTTCTGTGGCTAATATGGCTGATATGCATGATGATATATCACATTTGGTCACTATTGCTCCTTCTGTAGATCATAGTGATTTTTATAGCCTTACCTCAATACAGTGTCCGTGGATATTGTTGTTTGCAGGAAGTGATGAGGTTGTTGATGTTGCAAAAACCAGGAGTTTAGTTCAAGATCCGCCCTCGCCTATTAGTCAGGTTATTGAAATGTCAGATGCCTCTCATTTTTTTCATAGGGAGTTAATTGTTCTGGAAGATCATATAAAGAGCGCCTTATTATCTGATTTAGACCTGGTGTAGACTATAATTAAAGTATAAATATTTATTGGAGATACGCATGGCATTGGTTGCAGCGATACAAATGAATACAACAGATTCATTGCAGCATAATTTAAAAACGATAGAAAAATATATTGCAGAGGCAAAGGCCGCTGGTGCTGCTTTAGTGGTATTGCCAGAGCACTGCTCTATTTTATGTAAGAGTATGTCTGATTTTCAGGAATCTTTAGGTGATGGTATTGCGCAGCAGGCCTTTTCATTATTTGCAAAAAAATATGATATTTGGATTATTATTGGGGCGTTGCCAATTTTAGAAGAAAATAATTGTCAGATGTATTCATGTGCTTTAGTTTATAATTCATCTGGTGAACTTGTTGAGCGCTATAATAAAATTCATTTATGTGAAGTTCATGATGATGATGGATCTAAGCCATCCGCTTGTGAATCTCATCGTTATAGTGCTGGAGATGCTGTAGTTACAGTTGAAACTCCTGTTGGTATTGTTGGCTTGAGTATTTGTTATGATCTTCGTTTTCCTGAGCTATATCGAGCATTAGTTGCGCGTGGTGCTACTGTGCTTGTGGTGCCGTCTGCATTCCTTGAATATACTGGAAGACATCATTGGGACGTTCTGCTGCGTGCTCGCGCAATTGAAAATACTTGTTATGTTGTGGCGCCAAATCAATGTGGCGAGCATGCTAACGGTCTATCTAGTTATGGTCATACGCAAATTATAAATCCTTGGGGTGATGTTATATCCAAGCTTGATGTTGATGAGGGCTGTATTGTGGCTGATATAGACCAAGATTTTGTTGCTGATACCAGGCGTAGAATGCCATCGGTATCACGCCGCATCCTGCCTTAGTATTATCTATATTACTATGCTGTTAGGACTGTAGGATAACTATACATTTTGCTTGGAATAGACCATTATATGGTTGGTAATATTGCGTGGTTGTGCTTGCGGCGCTCTGCTCGATATTATTTCAATATGGGTTTATCCATGTTGTTATGATAATTATTATCGCATGGAGGCGGTTATTAAATGCTAGTTCAGATAGTTTCTTCATTATCTCTTATTATTATATTTTTATTAATTATTTTTATTTTTAATATTTTATTAAAAATATTCAAGATAAATTCAGCAAAAAGAAAATTGATTTCCTCGCTGGTGCTGTTGCTTATTTCTGCTGTAGTTAGTGTTACTTTATATGATAAATCATCTGCTATTTTGCTTCATCTAGCGCAGGCTAGTCATCTAGTTGTGTGGGTTTCTGCGGCTTGGCTTGCGGTATCGCTAATGACATTTTTTATTTGGGATGGGGTAATGGCTGATGCTGAAGGCTTTTCGACAGTTCCAACTATATTGAGATTGCTTTTTAATTATATTGTGTGGTTGCTGTTTTTTGCATTATTGATGAAGCATGTGTTTGGCCAATCAATTATCGGTTTGATGACAGCGTCCGGCGTGGTTGCCGTTATTATTGGTTATGCTTCACAAGGCGCATTATCAGATATTTTTTGTGGTATCACCATTGCTCTTTCTAAAAATATCCATAAAGGAGATAATATTTGTATTCATGATAAGTTAAAAGGAACTATTGTTGAGATGGGCTGGCGAAGTCTGAAGGTAAAGTCATGGCGAGGAATTATCAGTATAATTTCTAATTCGGAGCTAGCAAAGTCAAGTATTGATAACTACTCTAGTAATGGTGGTGTAGTAGCGCTAACTACTAGTGTTGACATAGGTGTGCACATTGATCCTCAGGTGATATACCCACTGTTAACGCAGTCAGCTCAAGATGCTATTTTGCATCTAGATGTGCCTGTAAATACTATGGTTGTATTAAGGGGCGGTATCACTACTATTATGAATAATGTTTACTATTCATATGATGTTAAGTTTGATCGTGTGTCTGGATCTTATAGTTGTCGACTTGAAATTAATCGTTTTTATGAAATATTATCTAATAAATTACACAAGTCTGGGTTATGTTTAGAGCATGTTGTTGGAAGATTACACCAGGATATGAGCCTGAGTGAGCCGCCAAATGTATCACCTTATAAATCAGATGATATTGTTAGTATATTAGAATCGCTAGACTTTATGTCTGGGATTAATTTGGATCAACATAGGGGGCAGCTATCTTCAATTAAGCTGGAGAGATTTGTCGCTAATGAAAGAATTATGGTTCAAGGCGATGAAGGTAATGAGCTATTTATTATTGCAGATGGGCATTGCCAAGTTTTTGAGACAAATGCCGATGGCGTATTTGGTTCCATGCGACACTTGCATGGCGATAAAGAGTCTAAAATATTTGATTATTTTGGGCTGAAAGGATTTTTGTTGAATGAGCCGCGCCGCATTACTGTTCGTGCCGTCACCTCTTCGTGGATATTGCGTGTTCAGCGATCTGATTTTTATGAATTTCTTAGTGAAAACAAGAGTGCTATTGATGCTCTGGTGACCATTCTTGAGAGTAGAATAAAAGAGAACACTGATACATTGGATACATTGGGCGTTGATTTGAATGACGATAAGCGCTCCCTAAGTAGTGTGTTATTGAGTAAGATTGAGGAACTATTTTCATTTAAGTCTTGATTTCCTCTTTAGGTAGAGGTTGTGGGTTATTTATTATTTGTGATTATCAATTACGCGCCGTTCGCCCTGAGGAGCTAGCATCTCGAAGGGCAATCAAAACCGCTGTCATTGCGAGGAATATCACGACGAAGCAATCCAGGAAGATAAATCAAAACCGCTGTCATTGCGAGGAATATCACGACGAAGCAATCCAGGAAGATAAATCAACGGACCCACTCACCTAACCCTGCTTACAGGCCACCTCCTCGATGTGTCAGGTCGACCCATCACAAACGGTAAAAGCCTCCTCAGGACGAACGTCAGGTGATTATTGTATCTTGGGAGGGTAATTATTCTTGACATTAATGCGATCGGTTCTCATAATCGACCACTCTTCAAATAAGAATGGATCGCATAAACAGGCAGGAATAGGTCAATATATGAGCAATAGCGCAGAGTTTAAGGTTAAAAATGGAGATATTGGCAAAATAACAGGTTATGTTGCTAATTGCCCTACAGTCTATCGATCCCAATTATTGGCGATGGGAGCTGTTCCTGGTTCTTCGTTTACTTTTTTACGGCAGGCGCCATTGGGGGACCCTATTGTTATTAGAATTAATAATACCGACCTCACCTTGCGTAAAGCCGAACTAGCATATTTACAGATCAAATGGGTGGCAAATGAAAGATAGCATCTACTCTATTGCATTAGCTGGAAACCCGAATTGTGGGAAAACAGTTTTATTTAATGCATTAACAGGTTCAAATCAACGTGTTGGTAATTGGTCTGGAGTTACAGTAGAGAAAAAAACAGGTAAGTTTTCTTGTGGTGGTCGAGATATTAATCTTATCGATATCCCGGGAACATATTCGCTAAACGCATTATCTTCTCATGATGCTTTGGATCAAAAAATTGCCTGTGAAGCATTATTGTTTGAGAAGATAGATTGTATTATTAATGTTATCGATGCAACTAACTTAGAGCGTAACTTATATTTAACTATGCAATTATTAGAGTTAAATATACCTATGATCATAGTATTAACAATGACAGATCGATTAAGTGGTCTGCAAAAAAATGTTGATTTTAAATCGCTATCATTACAACTTTCCTGTCCTGTTATTCCTGTTGTTGTAGATAAAAAGCAAGGTATTGCCTCACTACATAATGTTATTGCGCAAAACAAATTTGGCAGTAATGTCACCTCGCCGGTTGTATGGCCAGATATTATAACCAATGCGCTACATAACTTGAGGTCTATTAATAATGATAGTCCGATAACAGGCGCAGTTTATGATTGGGTTTTATTGCATGCGCTAGAGGGAGATGCTGGTGCGGTAGATTTATTAGATAATGCTGTATTGCAGCAAGGTGTGCAGCAACAACAAGAAGCAATTTCAGAAGATGGATTTGATGCCGATATTTTAATTGCTAGCGCTCGTCATAAGCGTGCAAGTGAGATAGCTAGTGCTGTGACAACTACAGCTGATGCGGCTCATTATAAACCAACATTAACTGAACGTATTGATAAGATCGTATTACATAAGTTATTTGGATTACCGATCTTTTTTGGGGTGATGTATTGTTTGTTTTTCTTTGCAATTAATGTGGCCGGAGCCTTCCAGGATTTTTTTGATATAGCCGGGAATGCGGTTTTTGTCGATGGTGCCGGAGAGCTGTTAACCAGACTTGATGTGCCGCATGTTTTAGTCTCTTTGCTGGCTAATGGTGTTGGTCTTGGGGTTAGTACTACATTAACATTTATACCGGTTATTGCGGGTATGTTCTTGTTTTTGTCGGTGATGGAATATTCAGGCTATATGGCGAGAGCTGCCTGTGTTGTAGATAGGCTGATGGTATGGTTGGGCTTGCCTGGCAAGTCTTTTGTGCCGATGATAGTTGGCTTTGGCTGTAATGTGCCTGCAGTAATGGGGGTTAGGGTATTGTCATCGCCTAGAGATAGGCTATTAACTATTTTAATGATTCCATTTATGTCTTGTGGGGCTAGGCTTGCTATTTTTGCGGTATTTATTAGTGCTTTTTTTCCTGATCATGGCAGTTTAATGGTATTTTTATTGTATATGGTAGGGATTTTTATTGCTGTGCTCACCGGCTATATTATGAGGAAAACCATATTGCCAGGAGATGCATCGCCCTTAGTTATGGAGCTGCCTGATTATCATCTGCCTAAGTTGTCAGTAATGATTCAGGATACTAAACATAAACTAACGACATTTATTGTGAGGGCCGGTCGCGTTATTGTTCCTGTATGTCTTATTATAGGAGGCCTAAACTCTATTACTGTGCCAGGTTTGAATAATCAATCTTTATTGTCTATAGCAGGTCGGGCGGTTACTCCAGTATTGGCTCCAATGGGTGTTAAGCAAGATAATTGGCCTGCAACAGTTGGTCTTTTAACTGGGGTGATGGCGAAAGAGGTGGTAGTTGGTACGTTAAATACGCTATATAGTCAGCAGGTTGATCGCACTGATGATATTGCAGTTTTAGGTCAAGGTGACAGTTATTCTTCGCTTGATTTTTATCAGGGGATTATAGCGGCGTTACAAAGTATTCCCGATAATTTATCAAAAGTATTAAGTGCTATTTTGCATCCGTTGTTAGCTAATGCTGCAGATAGTGAGGTTAATAGTAGTGTTTATGGCTCTATGCAGCTGTTTTTTGCAGGTAAGATAGGCGCGTTTGCCTACCTTTTGTTTGTCTTGCTATATTTTCCTTGTGTATCAACAATGGCAGTTATGCGTCGCGCTGTAGGGATGCGCTGGGCATTGTTTTCTGTAGCTTGGAGTACTGGTATAGCTTATGTTAGTGCGACTTTTATCTATCAACTCTTTACCTTGAGTCAGCATATATTATCTTCATTGGTCATTATGTTTATATTGCCGTGTGTGTTGTATCTGGTAATAATTTATCTGCGATCACTTGATGTTTATAATGGTGGTGATAAAGGAGTATTGTCGTCCGGCGCTATTTCTGCTGGCTGCGGGGGTGCTTGTAGTGGCTGCCCTGTGGGTTGTAGTAGTCAGAGTGTCACTACAAAATGACGGTGGATTCTTTTTGGTTTGTTGCTATAGTATTTAAAATATTCTAAATACCATATGTAAGGGAAAATTATGAGCTCTGATTCATCAAGTGATCACAATAAAAACCAAGACAGCAATGCTGGTGATCCTGAGTATACTTATGAAGAGCTGCAGCAGATGGTTGCAATGAAGCGGGCTCGTTACTTGTCGCTTGCATCACAAACCAAAATCGCAGATCTGGGTATAGAATTTTACGGCTTAGATGAAGAAGAAATAACCCCAGAAATGGTCAGTTATCTGATAGATATGTACCCTTATATACAAATGGTAAGTAGTGGTAATGCTAAGTCATTTGATAGGGTTAAGATAGATTCTTGTAAAGATGGGTGGGATATCTGTAATTATGGCGATAGCATGTCTAGCTCGCCTGGTAAGTATTTATTTGGTATGGGTGAAGGGCCAGCTGAGAATGATGAAGATGATGACGGTGAAGGTGGTGCTGGTTTGGATGTTGGAACCTTAGTGCGTCAGCGGTATATGACAGTGCAGCATATGATTGCGTTAGCTATAGAGCAGGGTTGGGCTAGTGTTCATGTTCATGATGGTCATCCATTGATGATGCGTGATGCTTGGATAGAGGGGCAGCGCCAAGGGATTGCAGTGAGTGGGTTTGAGCCTACAAAACGAGATGCGGTCGTGCTAGACCGAATAAATATGTCTAAAGATGCATTAAATGTGATAGTAAGCTCGGCATCTAAGGCTGGTAAGTCGCGGTGATGCCTGGTTCTGCTTAAGCTGTAGCCCACATTTAATCTAGTTATTTCCGGGGGTACTTGGTCCTCCTGATTTTTCTTCTTCTCCTCCTCCTCCTCCTCCTGCTGAGCGCTGCGCTTTTCCTCCTCCTGCTGCTGTCTGCCATGATTCTGTGTGGTCGCTGTCGTCGTCTTCTTCTTCGCTTTCGCTTTCGCTGTAGTCGTCTTCTTCTTCGCTTTCGTCTGTGTCGTCGTCGCCTTCGTAGCCTGAGTCTGCTACTCCTACTGCTGAGGGCGAACTTTCTATTCCTGCTTCGCCTAACGCCTCACTACCTAATTTAGTCTCTTCAACTTCTTGCTTTGTTGGTTCTATTACCTTGTTTTTGTTATTTCGATGGTGCGCTGTCTCCATTTTTGTAATAAGGTCATCGCGGTATTTATTACGTACTTCTATTGTTACTATACCGTTCTTATCTTTGACGATTTTGGCGGCAGCTGGTCGGCATAGCGCGCGTTCCAATCTGGTGCGAGGGTATTTTGCATTTATCTCGTTGGCTATTTGTTTTAGATCATCCCCAGTTACATTTGCTGGCTGGCCGCCTATCATGTGTAGCTCACCATCAACAAAGCAGCCTCCATGTTTACCCTTCACCGCCTTAATCAGTTTCTTGTTCTCATCTGATTTCCCAGCGTCCTTAAGTGCTTTTTGTAGGTCTGTAGTTAGGTCTTCAAGGGCTGTGCGCTGTTGTTTTTCATCCGTGCCGCCGCCTAAATAACACATCATTAGGATCTCTTCGTTTTGTGATAGGCTGTCACCTTTTACTAGCATACCGATGTATGCTTTCTTCATTGCCGCTAATTCACTGTCGTATTTTTTTAATGTTCCCTCTTTCTCATTGGCTGATAATTTTGCATTAGTGTGTTCTTCCTGGATTTGCTCATATAGGACCTGTAGGTTTGTTATATGCTGATAGACAATGCTCTGCTTGTCGATCTCATCGCTAGTTTTTGTCAGTGCGTTCTTATGCAGATCTGAGCCTTCTAGTGCTTTATGCATCTCCTCTAGTTGTGCTATTTTGCTTAAGTTCTTTTGTTTTGTTGTTTGTTCAGGAGAAGTAATCCAAGGAATATAAGGAGCATAAGAATAAAGCTTATCATAAAAGGAAGTGAGCCATAGATGATTTGCCTGCTTTGCCTGCTCTGCCTGCTCTGTTGCACCAAGGTGTTGGTATTCTGTTCGGTATCCTTTGTCATTGTGATCCTGTACT
>Ga0114933_10004116_pt1 | contig 13834 bp, 10 predicted proteins | sample 4SBtaG_FD_89691 | JGI IMG/M metagenome (GOLD analysis project Ga0114933, IMG submission 89691) | Deep subsurface microbial communities from Kolumbo volcano to uncover new lineages of life (NeLLi) - 4SBTROV12_W25 metaG | ecosystem: Environmental > Aquatic > Marine > Volcanic | place: Kolumbo...
AACCTGTTTTACTAGCTCATCAACAACCTCATATTTTTCTTCATCTTTACAAAAGGGAGCCATTGTTGGTGACTGAAAAGTTTTAGGTAACTCGTTAATGATCTCATTCATTTTTTTATTTTGTTTATCTAATAAATGGCAAACTTGAATTGCTGAATTGATACCATCATCATAACCATAACCTAAGGGCTCATTAAAAAAGAAGTGTCCACTTTTTTCAAAGCCAGCAAGAGCTTTTTCACTATTAACTTTTCTTTTTATATGAGAATGACCAGTTTTCCAATAAATTGTCTCACAATTATTACCTAACAAAATTTTATCTTTAGAATATAAACCTGTTGATTTCACATCCACTACAAATTTTGAATTTTTATGTTTCGAAGATAAATTTCTTGCAATTAATAAACCAATTTTATCCGAAAAAATTTCGTCTCCATTGTTATCAATTACCCCAACCCTATCGCCATCACCATCAAATCCAAAACCGATATCTGCATTATTTTCTTTAACTGATTTTGCTATTTCATGTAACATTTCCAAATCCTCTGGATTAGGATTGTATTTAGGAAAAGTCCAGTCTAAATTACAATCTAACTCTATCACTTCACAACCAATGCCTCTTAAAATATCAGGAGCGAAAATCCCAGCTGTTCCATTCCCACATGCTACAACTGCTTTAATTTTTTTATTTATTTTGTTTTTATTGATTAAATCGTCTTTATATATGTTTTGAAAATCTTCTATTTTTTTTTCTGTTCCTTTTCCTAATATAAATTCTTCATTTAAAGTAATATTCTTTAATTCTTTCATTTCTTCTGGCGCATGTGTTAATCCTTTTTTTATTCCCATTTTAACACCAGTCCATCCGTTTTCATTATGACTCGCAGTGACCATTGCAACAGCATCTGAATTTAAATTAAATTGTGCAAAATAAACCATAGGTGATAATGACAAACCTACATCTTCAACATTACAACCAGTTGATAATAATCCTTTAGTAAGAGCAGATTTTATTTCTTCACTGTAAGATCTATAATCATGTCCAACTATAACTCTTGGATTATCTTTTTTTGTATGTTTTTTAATCTGCGTCCCTAAACCTTTACCAAGATTCTCTATTCCAAGTTCATTTATGCTTTCTTTATACAACCATCGCGCGTCATATTCTCTAAAGCCATAGGGGTCAATTTTGATATTTTGTTTCATAATTTAAGTACTTACTATCTTTATGTTAATTTCTTACTAATAGTTTAATTTTTTTATTGATATTTTTTTTACTATGTTCTATAAATGTTCTATTGATTTACTGTTTATATAGTATATTAACACTAAACGCATACAACATGTAGTTGTTTTCGTCGCAACATTAAATTAAAGTATAAATTATGAATAAAATTTTATCGCAGGCCCTAAAGAAAGCTGTCTCTGAATATTCCCCAAGTGTTAATGAAGTTTCAAAAGAAAAAAGACCAGATCTTTTCTCATTAAATAACGAGACTGAGCTTTTTCAAAACGATAAAGGTATCATTATTAAAATTGATAGATCTAAGGACTCAAATTTAACTGACTTTGGTAAAGCAACATTAAAAGATAGATATCTTGGACAAAACGAATCTTTCCAAGATTTATTTGCTCGTGTTGCAAGTTCATATGCAGATGACAACTTACATGCTCAAAGAATTTACAATTACATTAGCAATCTTTGGTTCATGCCAGCAACACCTGTTTTATCCAATGGTGGAACTAAAAGAGGATTACCTATTTCATGTTTTCTAAATGAAGCATCAGACAGTCTAGGCGGTATTCTTGATCTTTGGAGTGAAAACGTTTGGCTTGCAGCAAAAGGTGGTGGGATTGGAAGTTACTGGGGCAACCTAAGATCTATTGGTGAAAAAATAGGTAAAGTTGGAAAGACCTCAGGAATTATTCCTTTTATTAAAGTTATGGATTCTTTAACAATGGCAATCAGCCAGGGTTCACTAAGAAGAGGATCTGCTGCGTGCTATCTTCCAATTGATCATCCAGAAATTGAAGAATTTATTGAAATGAGAAGACCAACGGGAGGTGATCCAAATAGAAAAGCACTTAATTTACATCACGGTGTTCTAGTTTCCGATGCTTTTATGAGAGCTGTGGAAACTGATGAACAGTGGGCACTTAAAAGTCCTGCTGATGGCACAATTCAACAAACTATTTCAGCAAGAAATTTATGGATAAGATTATTAACTGCCAGAATTGAAACTGGTGAACCTTACATCATTTATATCGATACAGTTAACAGGCTAATTCCTCAACATCACAAGTTAGCAAACTTAACAGTGAAAACTTCTAATTTGTGTAGCGAGATTACTTTACCAACTGGTATTGATAAAGACGGAAGAGATAGAACAGCAGTCTGTTGTTTGTCTTCTTTAAACTTAGAAAAATACGATGAGTGGAAAGACGATCCAAACATGATTAGTGATGTAATGAGATTTTTAGATAATGTTTTATCTGATTTTATTAATAAGGCTCCTGATCAATTTAAGGATGCAAAATATTCAGCTGAAAGAGAGAGAAGTGTTGGTCTTGGTGTTATGGGCTTTCATTCTTTCTTACAAAAAAATAGAATTCCACTAGAGTCAGTAATGGCAAAATCCTGGAATAAAAAAATATTTAAAAATATTGATGAAAAAGTAAATCAAGCATCAAAAGATTTAGCTGAAGAACGTGGCGCATGTCCAGATGCGGCAGAATACGGTTATCAAGAGAGATTTTCTAACAAAACCGCAATTGCTCCAACTGCATCTATTTCTATTATTTGCGGTGGCGCATCCCCTGGGGTTGAGCCTATTGCAGCAAATAGCTATACTCATAAAACGCTTTCAGGATCCTTTAACGTCAGAAACAGATATTTGGAGGAAATATTAGAAACTCACGGTAAAAATGATGATGAGACTTGGTCTACTATTACAACAAACCAAGGTTCGGTAAATCACCTAGATTTTTTAACCGATCTAGAAAAAGATGTTTTTAAAACTGCATTTGAATTAAATCAAAATTGGATAATTGAATTAAGTGGAGATAGAACTCCATATATCTCTCAAGCACAATCTGTAAATTTGTTTTTACCGGCTGATGTTCATAAAAAAGAGTTGCACAAAATTCATTTTGACGCTTGGAAAAAAGGCTTAAAGAGTCTTTATTACTGTAGATCAAAATCGATTCAAAGAGCTGAAAATATCAACGATTCAAAATCAACAGATATTATGGCCAATGTTTACAAAAATAAATCAACCAAAACAGAAGAACCAGAATACGAGGAGTGTTTATCATGTCAGTAGCAGAAAAAATTAATTCAGAAATTATCCAACCAGGAAAAAAAGAAATCATACAACCAAAAAAAATGGGTTTGTTAGTTGAAAATCCAGTTTACAAACCTTTTAGATACCCATGGTGCTATGATGCTTGGTTAACGCAACAAAGAATTCATTGGCTGCCGGAAGAAGTTCCTCTTGGAGATGATGTAAGAGATTGGCAAAAAAATTTATCTCAATCAGAGAAGAATTTATTAACTCAAATTTTTAGGTTTTTTACTCAAGCTGATGTTGAGGTTAATAATTGTTACTTAAGACATTATACTACCGTATTCAAACCTACAGAAGTATTAATGATGATGACTGCTTTCGCCGCTATGGAAACTGTGCACGTGGCAGCTTATTCTCATCTTTTAGATACAATTGGAATGCCTGAGTCTGAGTACTCGGCTTTTATGAAGTATAAAGAAATGAAAGATAAATATGATTACATGCAAGACTTCAATGTAAACTCTAAAGAAGATATTGCTAAAACAGTTGCAGTATTTAGTGCTTTTACTGAGGGCTTACAATTGTTTGCCAGTTTTGCTATTCTTCTAAATTTTCCAAGACATAACAAAATGAAAGGTATGGGCCAAATAGTAACGTGGTCTGTTCGGGATGAAACTCTTCATTGCAATTCTATGATTAGAATTTTTAAAGAATTCATTAAAGAAAACCCTGAGATCTGGACACCTAAGTTGAAAAAAGAACTTTATGAAGCTTGCAGAACTATCATTGAACATGAAGATGCTTTTATTGATCTAGCTTTTGAAATGGGTCCAATGGAAGGTTTAACAGCACAAGAAGTAAAAGATTATATCAGATTTATAGCCAATCGAAGACTTGATCAATTAGGCCTAGAACCAATATATGATATTGATAAAAATCCTCTAACTTGGCTTGATACCATGCTTAATGCTGTAGAACACATGAATTTCTTTGAAGGACGTGCAACTGAATATTCTAAAGCATCAACCCAAGGTACTTGGACAGAAGCGTTTAGTTAATACTATCTTTTATTTAATTTATTAACTTTTCGGTATTTATTACCGTTATAACTTGCAAGTGGTCTAATTAATTTGTTAGCCGCATGCTGTTCAAATATATGTGCTGACCAACCAGTAATTCTTGATATTACAAATATGGGTGTAAAAAAATCAGTATCAAAACCCATCAAATGGTAAGTTGGACCAGTTGGATAATCTACATTTGGATGAATATTTTTTCTCTCAATCATCACTTTTTCGACAATATCGTAAATTTTCTCAAACTTTTTATCCTTCTTAATCTTCGCTACTTTTCCAAAATATTCTCTCATAGTTGGTACTCTAGAGTCTCCACTTTTATAAACTCTATGACCAAATCCCATTACAACATCTTTGTTGTCTAAAGCTTTGTTAATCCAGTTTAGGGCATTTTCTGGTTTTTTTATTTTACTCATCATGTGCATAACTTCTTCATTAGCTCCACCGTGTAAAGGACCTTTTAAACTTGCTATTGCACCAGTAATTGCACCGTGAATATCTGATAAACTACTTGTGATCGTTCGTGCTGTAAATGTTGAAACATTAAAGCTGTGCTCAGCATATAAAATTAATGAAACATCAAAGGCTTTTACGATGTCTTTATTTGGAACTTTACCAAAGCACATATGAAAGAAATTTTCAGAAAATGAAAGTTTCTTTTTTGGAGGAATTATTTTTTTACCTTTTCTAGATCTATAAAAAGCTGCTAAAGCAACAGGAGTTTTTGCAAATATTCTCATTACTTTTCTCATATTGGCTTTTGGGGAATTATCTCTTGTCTCCTTGTCTTCAAGACCCATTATACTTACAGCTGTCCGAGCAACATCCATTGGATGGGCTTTCTTTGGAATTTTCTTTATTGCCTCAGTTAAAGTTTTCGAGATTGATCTCTCTTTTTTTTCTTGTCTTTCAAATTCTTTTAATTGTTTTTTATTTGGAAGTTCACCATTTAAAATTAAATATGCAACCTCTTCAAATTTACAGTTGGCACATAAGTCTTGCGCAGCATAACCTCTGTAGGTCAAAGAATTTATTTCAGGCATCACTTTAGAAATTGCAGTTTCATCAACTGTTACGCCCATCAGGCCTTTTTTAATGTCTTCACTCATTCGTGCCCTTCAGTACTGAAATTATATATTTTTTCGTCTAAACTATTATATTTTTCGTATTCAACAAGCTCATACAGTCTTTTCCTAGTTTGCATTTTATCAATAATATTATTTTGGTGTCCATTTGCATAAATGTCCCTCAATCCATCCTCTACATTTTTCATTGCTAAACGTTGTGTAGTTACTGGGTAAATCACAATATTATAACCAAAGTTTTCCAATTCTTTGTAATTAAAAAGCTTGGATTTTCCAAACTCGGTCATATTAGCAAGTAGATAACAAGACAATTCTTTTCTAGTTTTTTCAAAATCTTTTTCATCATGTAAAGCTTCTGGAAAAATAATTTCTGCACCAGCATCAATATATGCTTTGCATCTTTCAATCATTTTATCAATTCCCTCAACGCCTTTTGCATCAGATCTTGCTATAATTTTAAAATTTTGATCTTTTTTAGCAGCCACACATTCTTTGATTTTTTTTACCATTTCTTCTGTAGAAATTAATTCTTTGTTATCTAGATGGCCACATCTCTTTCTTTCAATTTGATCTTCTAAATGAACACCCGTAATTCCAAATTCTTCAAATGTTTCTATTGTTTCTTTGCAAGATTTAAAGCCAGTATCTACGTCAACAATAGTTGGAAGATTTGTTACTCTTGAAATTAAATAAGATCTCGTACTAACATCTTGTAAAGTTGTTAGCCCAATATCAGGAAAACCAAGATCATTAGCCATAACACCACCAGACACATAAACTGCGTCATATCCAATTTCTTCAATTAATTTAGCAGTTAAAGGATTGTAAGCACCTGGAATTCTTAAAATTTTGTTTGATTTTAATTTAATATCAAAATCTATTCTTTTTTGACTAGGTTCTTTCTCAACAAAGTGCATTAAAAAATTCCTTTTTTCAGATTTCTTTTTAACTTAGTTTTCTTAACTTCGATATTTAACCTATCTAATTGACCTGGCTTCAGTTTTATTAACTTTTGAACTGCTTTTAAAAATCTATCACTCTCTTTTTTATCAAGAATATCTTTTGTTAATGTTAAAAATTTATTAATATAATTTTGTCTTTTAAACGGTCTTGCACCGTATGGATGTGCGTCAGCTCTATCAAGCTCTTCTGTAATTTTTTTACCATTATTTAAGGTAACAACAACTTTTGCACCAAATGATTTTTTCTTTGGATTTGGGTCGTGATATTTTTTTGTCCATTTTTTGTCTTCAAAAGTCTTTATAGATCTCCATATTCTAATAGTACTTTTTCTATTTGCTCTTGATTTAGTATAAGATTTTATGTGATGCCAATCACCATCTTCTAAGGCAACTGCAAATATATACATAATCGAATGATCAAGTGTTTCCCTACTTGCGTTTGGATCCATTTTTTGAGGATCATTCGCACCAGTTCCAATCACATAATGTGTGTGATGACTGGTGTGTATGTCTATTTTTTTAATTTGATTTAAATTTTGTATTTTACTTTTTAATTTTTTTGCTAAATCTATTAAAGCTTGAGATTGATATTCTGCAGAATACTCTTTCGTAAAAGTTTCTAAAATAGCTTTTTTACTTTCTCCTTTTTTAGGAAGAGGAACTTTATAATTTGCTTTTTTACCATCTAATATTCTTGCAATTACACTATCTTCTCCTTCATAAATAGGGCTTGGCGCTCCTTCACCTCTCATGACTCTATCTACAGCCTCAATTGCTAGTTTACCTGCATGAGCTGGTGCATAGGCTTTCCAACTTGATATTTCTCCTTTTCTAGATTGTCTTGTCGATATTGTTGTGTGTAGAGCTTGCTGAACTGCTTGATAAATTGTTTCAGTGTTTAGTTTTAACATTGAACCTAACCCTGCAGCCACACTTGGTCCAAGATGTGCTATATGATCGACTTTATGTTTATGTAAGCAAATTCCTTTTACTAAATTTACTTGAACCTCGTATGCAGTAATAATACCTCTCAAAAGATCTAAGCCACTTTTTTTGTTTTGTTGTGCTACAGCTAGTAGAGGAGGGATATTGTCACCAGGGTGACTATAATCTGCTGCTAAAAAAGTATCATGAAAGTCTAACTCCCTTACAGCTGTTCCATTGGACCATGCCGCCCATTCACAATCAAATTTTAATTTAGAATTAACCCCAAAAAGTGTTGAGCCATTTGTTCTGAAGTGTTTTAAAGCCATTTCCCTTGAAGATACAACCGGTCTTCTATTTAACGATGCGATAGCAACAGATGCGTTATCAATTATTCTATTGATCACCATCTCTATGGCTTCTTTATTTAATTTTGAATTATCACTAGCAATTTCAGCAATTTTCCATGCGAGTTGTTTTTTTTTTGGTAAATTAATTTTTGATGGATAAACTTTAACTTTATGTAGTAACAAAATAACTCCTTAATGGTCAATTTGTTTTTAATAGTTAAATAAAATTAATCAATATTAAAGATATTTAGAAATAATTTTTTCAATACCAATAAAGTCGTTTATCAAGTGATTATGATAAATTTCATCAGATCTTTTTTCAGTATAACCATATTTTAACAAAATCATTGGTATATCTGCACCTTTAGCTGCATTAGCATCAGTCTCGCTGTCACCAATCATTATTGTTTTTTTTACATCACCATCTAAAATTTCAACAACAGAGGTAAGGTGTCTAGGGTCAGGTTTGCAATATTCAAAAGTATTGTATCCAGCAACGTATTCAAAATATTCATAAATTCCAATTTTTTTTAATAGGTCTACTGCAAGGTGTTCTGTTTTATTTGTACATACTGCCATTGAAATATTTTCTTTTTTGCACCAATTTAAAAAATCTTTTATTCCATTAATTAATTTACTTTTGTTTAAAATATTTTTTCCATAAAAAGATAAAAATTCATCTGACATTTGATTTTTAATTTTTTCATCAAACCACTTCCACTCACCATGAGCTTTTGCCATCATTGCTTTTGCACCTTTTCCAACTGCATTTTTTAGTTCATCTATCGTTTTTGTTGGATAACCAAATTTTTTCATAACATGATTATGAGCAATTATTAAATCTGGAGCGGTATCTACAAGTGTGCCGTCTAAATCGAATAAAATTGTTAATTTTTGCTTCATTATAAAAGTATTTTAAAGAAATAATTTGTGAATTAATTAAAACATATACTTAATGTAAAGAAATTCTAAATGAAAGAGCTAAATTCACAAAAAATTCAAAATAAATTAAGGAATAAATTTTTTAAGATGGGAGTCAAAATGACAGGACCTGAGACTATTTTTTTTTCTAAGGATACTAAGATTGGAAAGAATGTCGTAATAGAACCATATGTTGTAATAGGCTCAAAAGTTAAAATTGGTAACAATGTAATCATCAAATCATTTTCACATTTAGAGTCTTGCAAGATTGAAAATAAAGTTGAAATTGGTCCTTACGCGAGGATTAGACCTGAAACCATATTAAAGGAGGGCTCTAAAATAGGAAACTTTGTTGAAGTAAAAAAAAGTATTGTAGGTAAAAAAACAAAAGTTAATCATTTATCTTACATAGGTGACAGCGAATTAGGTAAGTCAGTAAATATTGTAGCAGGAACAATTACTTGTAATTATGATGGTATTAAAAAAAGTAAAACTAAAATTAAAGACAAAGTTTTTATAGGCTCAAACTCTTCATTGGTTGCTCCTGTCACAATTGAAAATAATAGTATAGTAGGAGCAGGATCAGTAATAACTAAAAATGTAGAAAAAAACTCTTTAGCACTTACACGTTCATTACAAACTGAGGTTAAAAATTTTAAAAGAAAATAAAAATAAATATGTGTGGAATTATAGGTATTTCTAGCAATAAATCTGTTTCAGCAAATATAGTCAACTCGTTGAAAAAATTGGAATATAGAGGTTATGACTCAGCTGGGATAGCAACTTTATCAGATGGTAAAATTAATGAGTTCAAATCAGAGGGTAGAGTTGACAAATTGGAACAAAACTTTGATTTAAAAAACCTTAAAGGTAACATTGGTATTGGACATGTTAGATGGGCTACGCATGGCATGCCAAACAGTGTCAATGCTCATCCACACTCGTCATTTAATGTATCGGTTGTTCATAACGGAATAATTGAAAATTCAACAGTATTAAAAAAGCATTTAGTAGAACAAGGTCATAATTTTAAATCCCAAACAGATACAGAAGTTATTGTTCACTTAATAACTGAGAATTTAAAAACCAAAGATTTTGAAGTAGCGATAACCAAAACTTTAAAACAATTACATGGAAGCTTCGCCCTTGGAATTGTTTTTAAAGATATGCCAGATTTAATAGTAGGGGCAAGAAGAGGCTCACCTTTGGCAGTTGGTTATGGTCCAAATGAAAATTATTTGGGTTCCGATTCATATGCGTTAAAGTCAATGACAAACAAAGTTACCTACTTAGATGACGGAGAGTTTTGTATTGTTAAAAAAGATCAAGTTTTATTTTTTAATGAAGAAGGAAAAAAAATAAATAAAAAGATTTTAGAACTCTCATCCAATGAAGCCAGTTATGATAAAGGAGATTTTAAACACTTTATGGCCAAGGAAATAGAGGAACAACCAAATACTATTAAAACTGGAATCAAAGAATATATAGATAAAACAAATTCGGAGATAAATATCTTTAATTTTCCATGGAAAATTAGTGAAATAAATTCAATTACCTTAATAGGTTGTGGTACTGCTTACCATTCTTGCTTGATGGCCAAGTATTGGTTTGAAGAATTAACTCAACTTGATGTTAATATTGATATTGCATCAGAGTTTAGATATCGAAAAAATAGATTTAAAGAAAATTCTTTATATATATTTGTTTCTCAATCAGGAGAAACTGCAGATACTTATGCAGCTCTAGACCTTTGTAATAAAAATAAAATGAAAACTTGTGCAGTGGTTAATGTAATTGAAAGTTCTATTGCAAGAGATTCAAAATTTGTATTACCAATCCATTGTGGCCCAGAAATTGGAGTTGCATCTACCAAAGCCTTTTTAGGTCAAATACTAATTTTATACATTCTTGCCCTAAAATTAAGTTCTTTACGAAAAGAAATTACTAAAGAAAACTATCAAGAAAAAATTAAAGATCTACAAGATCTTCCAAAATTAATAGAAAAGTCTCTGTTAATTGATAATGATATTCAAGCCATATCCTCTACTTTTAATGAAGCAAAAGGGTCAATGTTTTTAGGAAGAGGTTTTTCATATCCAATTGCACTTGAAGGTGCCTTAAAATTAAAAGAATTATCATATGTTCATGCAGAGGGATATCCTGCTGGAGAGATGAAGCATGGACCTTTGGCCTTGATAGAAGATGGAATGCCCGTTGTAGTTTTAGCTCCAAGGGATAGTTATTATAAAAAAACTATCTCAAATATGCAGGAAGTTATAGCAAGAGGTGCAAAGGTTTTATTGATTACTAATAAAATTAAAGATGAAGTTGTTTCGGAGAATATTTGGGAAACAATTGAAGTTGAAAATACAAATAATGATTTGTTACCTTTTCTATTGACTATACCACTTCAAAAACTTGCATATTATTCAGCGCTTAAAAAAGGTTATGATATCGATAAGCCTAGAAATTTGGCTAAATCTGTCACTGTTGAATAAAAAATAAACTCTGCTAAAACACTTTCAGGTTGCATATGAAAAATTGGAAAAAAAATAGTTGGAGAAAATATCCAGTAAAACACATACCAGAGTATCCTGATAAAAAAGAGTTGGATAGTGTTCTGGATAAAATTGGAACATTTCCACCATTAGTTTTTGCCGGAGAGACAAGACATTTAAAAGATCAACTTGCTGATGTTGTTGATGGAAAAGCTTTTCTTCTTCAAGGTGGGGATTGTGCAGAAAGTTTTGCTGAATTTAATCCAGATAACATAAGAGACACATTTAAATTAATGTTACAGATGTCATTAGTTTTAACTTATTCGGCATCTTTGCCAGTTGTAAAGCTTGGAAGAATAGCTGGCCAGTTTTCAAAACCAAGAAGTTCTTCAACAGAAAAAAAAGACGGAGTTGAATTACCAAGCTATTTAGGAGACAACATAAATGCTATGGAATTTAATGAAAAGGCAAGAATTCCTGATCCAAAAAGATTATTTAAAGCCTATTCACAGTCAGCTGCAACGCTTAATCTTATAAGGGCTTTTTCAAAAGGAGGTTTTGCAGATTTAAATAAAGTCCATTTATGGAATTTAGACTATATTAAAAAAAGCCCACAAGCTAAAAAATTTAAAGATCTTGAAGATAAAATTGCTGATGCTATAGCTTTTATGAGAGCATGTGGAATTACATCAGATTTTAATAATAGACTGTATACGGTAAATTTTTGGACGTCACATGAGGCTTTATTATTACCATTTGAAGAATCTATGACCAGAACAGATTCTACTACGGGTGAGAACCACGCTACTTCAGCACATTTTGTTTGGATCGGTGATAGAACAAGACAATTAGATGGTGGGCATGTAGAATTTTGTAGAGGTATTGAGAATCCAATAGGTATAAAATGTGGACCAACTTTAAAAGCTGAGGATTTAGTTGAATTGTGTAACAAAATTAATCCAAAGAATGAAAAAGGTAAAATTACTTTGATCTCTAGATTTGGTGCTGATAATGTTTCAAAATATTTACCCAAACTAATTAGAGCGATCAAAAAAGAAGGACTAAATGTAATTTGGTCTTGTGATCCATGTCACGGAAATACTATCAAAGCAGTTACAGGCTATAAAACAAGACCATTCAATAGTGTTTTCAAAGAAGTTAGAGATGTTTTTGCTTGTCATCAAAGCGAGGGAAGTTATGCAGGTGGTCTGCATATAGAGATGACAGGTCAAGATGTAACAGAATGTATAGGTGGTGCTCAAAAAATATCTGAAAAAGACTTATCTTCAAGATATCATACTCATTGTGATCCAAGATTAAATGCGAACCAAGCACTAGAATTAGCGTTTTTGATTTCTGATGAGATTAAAAAGAATAGCTCATATTCAAAAATTGCAAATAGAGCGGCATCTTAAGACATTGTAATATTGTCTAATATTTATATTTTTTAATTATGAATACTTCAGAAAAAGTTAATTTTATTTCTAATTGGATAAAAAATTACGTGGATAATATGCCTTCTAAAGCCGAAGCTTTAGTCATTGGAATTTCTGGAGGGATAGATTCGTCTGTTTCAAGTACATTAAGTGCAATGACTGGTTTAAGAACAATAGTTTTATCAATGCCAATTAAGCAAAAATCACATCAACACGATTTAAGTTTAAAACACCAAGAATGGTTAGTAAAAAATTTTAATAATGTTGAGGCCCATACAGTTAATTTAGATGAGTTATTCTTAGCATTTAGTGCCAGTTTATCTAAATTTGATAACGAGCATGGAATGGCAAATTCGAGAGCAAGATTAAGAATGACAACACTGTATCAAGTGGCTGCAGCCAATAAAGGAATTGTAGTAGGTACAGGTAACAAAGTTGAGGATTTTGGTGTCGGCTTTTATACAAAATATGGTGATGGTGGGGTTGATATATCGCCAATAGCAGACTGTAATAAAACTCAAATTTGGGAGTTGGGAAAAGAGCTTGGAATTTTAAAAGAAATAATTGAAGCTCCCCCCACAGATGGTTTATGGGATGATGGTAGAACAGACGAAGGTCAATTAGGATTGAAATATAAAGAATTAGAGGAAGCAATGTCTAATCCAAATTCTCCGAATCGAGCTAAATACGAAAATATAAGAAAACAAAATTTGCATAAAATGGAGCCAATTCCAGTATGCATCATTCCAAATTAATCAAATAGATTCACAAATCTATTATTTAAGTATATTCCTAATTTCATGGGTAATGATATTTTTTTAACAAATAATTTAAGCAACAAAAAAGAAAAATTTGTTCCTATAGATAATAAAAATATTAGAATGTATGTTTGTGGTCCAACGGTATATGATGATCCCCATATTGGTAATGCAAGACCAATTGTTGTTTTTGATATTCTTTATAAAATTTTTAAAAAAAAATATTCCAAAGTTACTTACGTTAGAAATATAACTGATGTTGATGACAAAATTATAAACTCGTCAAAGGATAAAAATATTTCAATTTCTGAATTGACTGAAAATGTAAATAAAAATTTTCAGAAGGATTGCATTTATTTAAATTGTGATACTCCTACGTATCAACCAAAAGCCACTCAACACATTGATTTAATGGTAGAAATGACTTCTGATCTAATAAAAAAAGGTTTTGCTTACGAAATTAAAGGACATGTTTATTTTGAAGTAAAAAAATTTAAAGATTATGGAAAACTTTCAAATAAAAATTTAGAAGAATTA
>Ga0114933_10004123_pt1 | contig 13824 bp, 10 predicted proteins | sample 4SBtaG_FD_89691 | JGI IMG/M metagenome (GOLD analysis project Ga0114933, IMG submission 89691) | Deep subsurface microbial communities from Kolumbo volcano to uncover new lineages of life (NeLLi) - 4SBTROV12_W25 metaG | ecosystem: Environmental > Aquatic > Marine > Volcanic | place: Kolumbo...
GACCCATAGTGTTCTGTACCTTCTATAAGGTATTTCCACCTCATCACTACTGGTATTACTCATCATTATTTATAAGACCAAGACCCTCTGTTTTGAAACAAACTGAACTTTTTTTCATATTTCCCACTTTTTTCTCTATTTTGTGTGATATGTGACACAAGAATAGGTGGGATATACGATAGAAAGTATTACCAAATCAACATAAGGAGACATACTCAAAGACAAAGGTGGATTTCCAATATGTCTCTTTATGGTGATTGGTTGTTTATCCGACTTTCTTTACAAACTTTAGAGGAAAGATGTAGTGTTTTTCACCCAATGTGTTTCAAATTCTTTGGTTCCATCTTCATTCCACCGAGTAGAAACACCATCTAACTTTCCATCTTTGTAATGTGTTTCCCATTCTTTAGTTCCATCTTCATACCAAGAAATAGCAACACCATCCAACTCTCCATCTTTGTAGTGTTCTTCATTCTTTTTAGTTCCATTTTCATACCAATCATTAGAAACACCATCTATCTCTCCATCTTTCCAATGTTCTTCACTCCACTTTGTTCCATCTTCATACCACCAAGTAGCAACACCATCTGGTTTTCCATCTTTGAAATATCTTTCAGTTCTCTTGGTTCCATCTTCATACCACAAAGTAGCAACACCATCTGGTTTTCCATCTTTGAAATATCTTTCAGTTCTCTTGGTTCCATCTTCATACCACAAAGTAAAAAGTCCATCTATCTCTCCATCTTTCCAATGTGTTTCCCATTCTTTAGTTCCATCTTCATACCAAGAAATAGCAACACCATCCAACTCTCCATCTTTGTAGTGTTCTTCATTCTTTTTAGTTCCATTTTCATAATACTCAATTTTTACTTCTTTATTCTTTTTCACAATAAATACTCCATAAATAATGTTTAGTTAGTTATTACCAACTCAACATAAAGAGACATACTCATAGACAAAGGTGGCATTTCCAATATGTCTCTTTATGGTGGTTTGATTGGTTATACGAGTTCTAACAATAGTTTTTCATCTTTGTAATAAACTTCATTCCATTCAAATTTAGAAACTTGTTTTCCATTTTTGTAATATATTTCGGTCTCCTTATTGTTATTAGATTTAACTTCTTGATGTGCTCCATTTAAACTTTTCATCTTTATTCTCCTTAATTAATAATTAACAATTTGTTGATTACTAAGTTAAGAATACTACTTTTTCTAAATTTACATCAGGTGCTAGATATGGTAAAAATCTAGTGTCATATGACAGAGTTTAGTTTTTATATTTTGTCATATGGGTCATATTGTGTAGATTCCCTATGGGAGACTTAATTCAATGTCACTTGATGGTTTAAAGTTTAAGAGTGAAAGTAAAAAAGGAAAAAGGAGTGGTGTTCATCGAAGGGTTAAGGATGGTTTGCAAATACCAGTTAATCGACAGGTGTATATAGTTTGGTATGCCTATGCCCAGTTCCTTAATAAGTCTGGAACTCTTGACAAGAAACTATTGAAGGAATGGAAACTTAAACCGTTTGGAACATATAAAAGAAGTAGAAAAAGTGTTGATGGGAAATCAACCAAGATAACTGCCGATATATTTCTTGCTGGTTTTGACGAATGGTGGGATGAAAACTGGAAGGACTTGTTTGCAGAAAAAGAAATTGGGTTTGTTCAAACGGTTGACTCAATCCCTAAGAAATCATCTCCCAACAAAATCTATATTGAAGTTCCTCTGGATACCAGTAGTCATATATTGAGAAGTAAGTGTAAAGAGATTATTGATAATGAAATGAAGTCCAGAAAAATCAAACTGGATACCAAACCAATCTCTACTGCTAAATATAAACCAGAAGTTTACAAAAACTTTGATTACCTTGTTTGGATTAGGAAGTTAAGTGCAATTCATCTTTCTGAAAGTGGAATGAAAAATATAGATATTTACCAAACTTTGTGTAAAGAGAAAATCAATCGGAATAATCTTTATCTGAATGTTCCAGTTCAAATCAGTATGCAAAGACAGAATAGGGGAGAGAAACCCATTGCCCGTGCAAAGGATTACAATACTGTCTGGAGAGAAGTTCAGAGAGATATCAAAGATGCTGAGAGAGTCCTTAAATATGTCCAGAAAGGACAGTTCTGTATTTCTAAACCAAAAACTAAGACTAAGAAGAAGGTTAAAAAGAAAGGTCGATTATTAGATTAAAAACACTCTTTCTGAATACCTCCAACTCTAAATCTATCCATAAGCATGGTATTATCACCTTATGAAATCTTCTCTACAACAGGCGTTACAAATAATCCGAGATAAATCATCGAATGATAAGGAATTAGGCGATGCATTCGAGAAACTTTCAAAAGTATTTCTCGAAAATGATGCAACGCAAACACAAGAATACTCGGAAGTCTGGACTTACACCGATTGGGCAAAAGATCGGAAGGGTTATAGTGACCAAGACATTGGTATTGATATTGTAGCAAAACTACGGGTTGGATCAGGATATTGTGCAGTTCAATGCAAATGTTACCAACCTGAACACAGTATCTCAAAAACAGACCTAGATTCTTTTATCTCTGCATCCTCTACAAGCGATTTTACTCGCCTTCTCCTGATAGACACATCAACGAAGAATATAGGGAAGAACGCTCAGTCAGTTTTTGACAATCTTGATAAAGATTACTTGCGTATCCAACTTGAAGAGTTGGAGCAAAGTCGAATCGACTGGTTAACTTATATAACCGAAGATCGCATTCATTTACGTTCACAAAAGGAATTGCGAGACCATCAAATACAAGCGGTTCAAAAGGTTAAAGAAGGTCTTGATGAAGGTGACCGCGGCAAACTTATTATGGCATGCGGTACAGGTAAAACTTTCACAAGTCTACGAATCGCCGAATTACTAGCAGGTAAAGGTAAGAGTGTCCTCTACATGGTGCCTTCGCTTTCTTTGATGTCGCAAACGATTCGCGAATGGAAAAATGATGCATTAGATGATTTCACTGCTTTCTCAGCATGTTCAGACATTAAGATTGGAAAACGAAGTAGTAAGCAGGATTTGATTGAAGTCAGTCTTAATGATCTTGCATTCCCCGCAACAACGGATCCTTCAAAACTTTCTGAACAAATAAAAAATGCTGATAAAGGAAAAATGACTGTTGTTTTTTCCACTTACCATTCAATCGATGTAATCTCTGAAGCACAGTTTAAATACGATCTAACAGAATTTGATTTAATTATTTGTGATGAGGCACATCGAACAACAGGTGCTACGTTAATTGGTGAGGATGAATCAAATTTTGTCCGCATTCATAGCAACGACAATGTTAGAGGAAAAAAGCGACTTTACATGACTGCAACACCAAGAATATTTGGTGAAACAGCAAAGAAGAAAGCAGATGAGGGTGAAGTTGCTCTTGCGTCAATGGATGACGAAAAAACATTTGGCAAAACACTCTTTTACCGTGGTTTTGGTTGGGCAGTCGAAAATAATCTTTTGACAGATTTTAAGGTCGTAGTTTTAGCAGTGGATGAAGGCGTCGTGAGTTCATCACTTCAGCGAAAGTGGGAAGAAAGTGGTGTATTAAAACTCGATGACGCAACAAAAATGGTTGGGTGTTACAAGGCACTTGCGAAAGTTGGTTTTAAAGACAGTCAAAAAAATAATTCTAATGGCAACCGCCTGAAACCTATGAAACGTGCACTTGCCTTTTGTCAGAGTATCGAATTGTCTAAGATCTTTTCTACAGAATTTACGAGTGTTGTTAATGAATACATTGCTAATGAAAAAATTGAAGAAAAATACAAAACCAAACTTAAAGTCGACTTGTATCATGTTGATGGAACCTGCAATGCTGAAGAAAGAAACGAACGCCTAGGTTGGTTAAAGGACGATCCAGAAGATAATATTTGTCGTGTGCTAACAAATGTTCGATGTCTTTCAGAAGGGGTTGATGTTCCTGCGTTGGACGCAATTATGTTCCTGCATCCAAGAAAAAGTCAGATTGATGTTGTTCAAGGGGTCGGTAGAGTTATGCGCAAGGCAGAAGGAAAAGACCTTGGTTATGTGATTTTACCGATAACAGTTGCCGCAGGTGTTTCACCCGAAAAAGCGCTTAGAGATAATGAAAAGTACAAAGTGGTTTGGCAAATACTGAATGCATTACGTGCTCATGATGAACGTTTTGACAGCACGATTAACCGTATCGGGTTGGGTGAAGACGTATCGGATCGAATTGAAATTGTAGGGGTTGGTGGTCGCGAAGAATTGGATGCAACAACTGCAGTTATTGAAGATGTAAAACCCACGAGTAAGAAGGGTGAACAAAAGGATAAGGAAGACACGGCATCAGTCGGAGAGGAAAAAGATGATACGGACTCGGAAGAACTGGAAGGCGAACAACTTGCTTTTGTGTTTACCGATCTATCACAAGCAATAAAAGCAAAAATTGTCGAAAAATGCGGCACTCGGGATTACTGGGAAAACTGGGCAAGCGATATTGCTAAAATCGCTCAATCACACATCACGCGAATTAATGCGATCGTTTTAAATTCTGGTGCACCAGAGCGTAGGGCGTTCTTAGCATTTCTTGAAGAAATCCAAGACGATTTAAATCCCACAATCACTGAAACTGATGCGGTAGAGATGCTCGCTCAGCACATTATTACAAAACCAGTTTTCGACACGTTGTTTGAAGGAAATAAATTTACTTCCGAAAATGCTATCTCAAAAGCGATGGAAACTGTAATCCGCCAAATTTATCGGCACAATATTGAAGCGGAAGCAGAATCACTGAGTAAATTCTATGAAAGTGTAAAGCGTCGTGCTGCTGATATTGTCACCACAATAGGACGTCAAAAACTTGTTTTGGAACTCTACGATCGTTTCTTTAGAAATGCCTTTCCTTCAACAACTCAAAAACTAGGCATTGTTTACACGCCCGTCGAGGTCGTCGATTTTATTATTCATTCAGTAAATGATGTCTTGAAAGATGAATTTGGCAAATCGTTAAATAGTAAAAACGTCCATATTCTTGACCCATTTACAGGAACTGGAACGTTCATCACACGTTTGATTCAATCAGGTCTCGTCTCGAAACAAGACCTCGATTACAAATATAAGCATGAAATACATGTTAATGAAATGGTACTACTCGCTTACTACATTGCTTCGATAAATATCGAGTCAGTCTATCAAGACCTCGACGAAGAAAAAAAATACGAACCTTTTAACGGTATGGTATTTACAGATACTTTCCAACTTTACGAACAGGAAAGGGATATGATTGCCAATTTATTACCCGATAATTCGAATCGCCGGACTTCTCAGAAAAAGCGAGACATCACCGTTATTATTGGGAATCCGCCTTACTCTGCTGGTCAGGCATCGGCAAATGATAACGCGGCAAATACTACTTATCCTAATTTAGACAATCGTATAGGTGAGACTTATGCGGCGGATTCAAAATCTTCGCGGCAAAGTTCTCTTTACGACAGTTATATTCGCGCGTTTCGATGGGCAAGTGATCGCGTAGGTGAAGAGGGCGTGATTGGGTTTGTTTCAAATGCTGGATGGATAGATGGAAATGCAGCAGGTGGAATACGCAAACAACTTCGTGACGAATTTAGCAAGATTTATATATTTCACTTGAGAGGGAATGCGCGCACATCTGGTGAATTAAGACGCAAAGAAAAAGGAAATGTTTTTGGTGAGGGCACCAGAACACCAATTGTAATTACTATTCTCGTTAAAAAAAAGGATTCAAAGGGTAAGGGGCAGATTTTTTTTAACGATATTGGTGACTACCTTGACCGAGAACAGAAACTCGCAATCATTCAACGTTTCAAAAGCATCGATGGAATCAAAAAAAAGAATGCGTTTCAGCAACTCGAACCTGACGAGAATAATAACTGGATTAATAAGGGGGAGAAAATTTTCTCAAAATTTCCTGCTATGGGTGCAAAGAAAAGACCAAATGACACCCCATTATTTAAGAATTACTCAAATGGTTTACAAACTTCAAGAGATTCCTGGAATTATAATTCAAGTAAGAAACAGGTTTTGTCCAACGTTGCGAGAAGCATTGAGTTTTATAACAGCGAATTAAAAAGATATATCTCTGATGGTGCAGGAAAGAAAGTTGAAGAATTTGTTTTAAAAGATCCGACTCGGATATCATGGGATCGACCTCAAAGGTATGGGATTGCAAAACTTCGCGAGATTTCGTTCGTACCAGATTCAATCAGAATAAGTAGTTACCGACCTTTTACGAAAAATTGGGTTTATTCTGATACGCAATTTAATAATTGTACTTATCAACTACCTAAAATTTTTCCCAATCAAAATTCGAAAAATAAGGTTATTGCTATTGCAAGTATTAGTTCAAAATCTTTCTCATGCCTTATGTCGGAGGTTTTTGTAGACCTACATCTGCTTGAATCAGGCGCACAATGTTTCCCTCTTAAACTTTATGAAAAACAGGAAGCGGTTGGCAATCTGTTCGCAAATCAATCTAAATCAGGAGAATTTTTAGTTTCTGACGGTATTACGGATGATGGACTGAAGCATTTTCTCAATGCTTATTCAGGTAAGACATTTAAAAAAGAAGATCTTTTTTATTATATCTATGGACTACTACACTCAACTGACTATCGAGAACGTTTTCAGAATAATCTTTCGAAAGAATTGCCACGTATTCCTGCCGTCAAAAGGTTTGAAGATTTCATGACATTCTCAAAAGCAGGGCGGAAACTTGGTGATCTTCACGTTAATTATGAAACTGTCAAACCATATCCAGTTTCCTTCAAAGAAGGCGACCTTAGACTTGCAGATACATCTGATCCAAAATCATTCTATCGTGTAAAAAAAATGAAGTTTGCGAATAAGCAGGACAAGACGATTGTGATCTACAACAATAACATCACGATACAGAATATTCCCATTGAAGCATATGAATATGTTGTTAATGCTAAGTCCGCTCTTGCATGGGTGATGGAACGTCAATGTGTAAAAACAGATAAGGCGAGTGGTATCGTCAATGATGCAAACGACTATGCAAACGAGACGATGAACAACCCTGCCTATCCTCTCGAACTTTTTCAACGAGTAATTACAGTCTCACTTGAGACTATGAAAATTGTTCGTTCATTACCCAAACTTGATATTTAAGAGTTGCAACTATATTTTGGGTTGCAATTCCCCCTTGCTGTAAACACTTATCCCCTTTCTTAAAAAACCTCCATATACACCAACTGAGCAGGTGCTATTTTTAACCCGAAATCCTGCAAAATCCTCTAAATGTCTATTAATAACAATAAACAGACATTTAATTTAAACCTATATATTTAAAGGGTTTAAAATCATCTGGCATTGACTTCTTCAAAATAATGTCTTAAAATACGCCCAAATGGGCGATATTAAGATATTTACAATCTACCAAGGAGAGTCAATATGAGTAAAGAAAGAGGAAAAGCAAGGGTATTAACAAGTGTTGAGTTTAAGAGGGTAGTTAAGATGCAAGAGAGTAATAAGCACTCTTTGAGGAATATTACCTGTCTCTATATTTCCTTTTATTTGATGCTCCGTGCAAAGGAAATTTCCAACCTGACTATCTCAACTCTGGTGGATAAGAGTGGAAATCTCAAGAAAGAGGTTTTGTTGAAAAGAAGGATGACTAAGGGTTCTAAACAAAGAAGGTGTTATTTGACTAATGAGAAGTTAAGGAAAGTGCTTACAGAATACTTGGAAATGAGAAAGAAAAATAATACTTATCACTTGGATGCACCTTTAATCCTCTCTCAAAAGAAAGGTGCTTTTACACCTGATACTATGCAGAAGTTATTTGCCAGGATGTTTGCAAGTGTTGGGTTAGATGGTGCAACAAGTCATAGTGGGAGAAGGACTGGTGCAACTAACTTATTTGATAATGGAGTGGATGTAAGGAATGTACAGGTATTGCTCGGGCATTCTCAAATATCTTCTACAATTATTTATCTTCAAGAAAACCCTGCGTTACTAGGGAAGATAAGTGCTGGGATGAGTATGTGAGGTTTTTGGTTTTTTATATTTTCACGAATAAATAATCTACTATTTTTAATCTAATAGGTAGGAACAAACAGTTTTCCAATCTGGAAACTTATCTGTTCCAAATTGAATAAGTTCTCCTTTAAACTCACCCGCACCATTTTTTGTCCTATCATCAATCAAATAATCTCCATGATTGAGATTTTTATGATGTGTAAGTATCAATCTTTTATAAGCACTTTCTCCTAAATACTTTTGCACCCATTTCACTTTATCAGTCCATGCAGATGAATTTTTCCATGGAGCAGTTGATAAAATATAAGTGTCATATCTTTTAGATAAAATTTTAAATGAATCTATTGCACCTTCTAAGGGTTCCATAAGAGAAAAGATATTAGGTACTTCATCTAAATTTGACTCATATTCGTTTATTACTTCTTGTGATAGTTTTGATATACCAGACTGAAAGTCCACTAAAACATTATCCATATCTACATAAAGAATCTTTTTTGCCATTTCTATTTTCTTAGAAGTTAAGATTTATCTTTCCAAATTGGTTTTTGCATTCTTTGCATTCCCATTTAGGTGAATCTTCTGATATCAAACAACCTCCCGTAGCAAATTCCCCATTTTCTATTTGCTGTATTGCTTCAGGATTATCAATATATCCATAATGAATAAGTAACACGTTTATAGAACCACACTTAGGGCATTTTTTCTTATTGTTTGTTTTTTTCATCTTTCACCATAAACAGAACCACTAAACAAAAACAGAAAGGTGAGTGAGAGTAAGAATGTGAGTGGGGTTTTCATTGGTTATTTTATTTCCCTTACACCATCAACATAGTTTTCTTCATATGTTAGTGTCCCATTTTCATCCCACTCTTTTCTCACTCCGTTTTCTTTTCCGTTCTTGTAATGGGTTTCACCCTTCTTTTCACCAGTTACATACCAATAGGTTCCTAGTCCCTCTGGTTCTCCGTTCTTGTAATGGACTTCACTTTCCTTTTCACCAGATTCATACCAATAGGTTCCTAGTCCCTCTGGTTTTCCATTCTTGAGAGGGACTTCACTCTCCTTTTCACCGGATTCATACCAATAGGTTGCCAGTCCCTCTAATTCTCCGTTCTTGTAATGGACTTCACTCTTCTTTTCACCAGATTCATACCAATAGGTTGCCAGTCCCTCTTTTTCTCCGTTCATAAAATTGATTTCACTATTCTTTTCACCAGATTCATACCAATCGGTACCTAGTCCTTCTAGTATTCCGTTCTTGTAATGTTCCTCAACTTTTTTCTTTCCGGTTGAATACCAATAGGTTGCCAGTCCCTCTAATTCTCCGTTCTTGTAATGGACTTCACTCTTCTTTTCACCAGATTCATACCAATAGGTTCCCAGTCCCTCTGGTTTTCCATTCTTGTAGTGGTATTCACTCTTCTTTTCACCAGATTCATACCAATAGGTTCCCAGTCCTTCTCGTATCCCGTTCGTGAAATGTTCCTCATTCTTCTTTTCACCAGATTCATACCAATCGGTTATCAGTCCCTCTGGTTTTCCATTCTTGAAGTGGATTGCACTCTTCTTTTCACCAGATTCATACCAATCGGTACCTAGTCCTTCTAGTATTCCGTTCTTGTAATGTTCCTCAACTTTTTTCTTTCCGGTTGAATACCAATAAGTCTGAAGACCATGTAATTTTCCACCTTTAAAATGTAATTTAGATTTCTTTTTTCTATTATCGTAAGAATCAACACCAACACCAGTAAATGGTTTTCCTTCGAATAGAGTGATTTCTCCAACCCTTTCTAAATCAAGCAATGGAACTTCTTCTTCACTCATAACTTTCTACACCTCGCACTCAAAAATAAAAAAACGAGATAACTCGACAGAGTCACCTCGTTTGGTTTCATTTCTAATTGTCTTCCAAGTAGTTCGCATGATAAAACTCCTAGGATTTTTGGAATATGTGGATTATATCAGAGTGTTTGGGAGATTGGGAAGCGGTTGGCGCGTAGAGTGGTTAGTTATTGGGGGTAATCACTCAATCTTTCTTTCATATCTTTGGAAGTAATATATTTTGCGTAATATTTATCTATAACCGTTGTGCTGTTTCCACAGTTGGTTGCTATATCTTTGATTGGTGTTCCCCATATCAATCTAAACATAATATATGTAGAACGAAAACTTCGTGCGTTTCTAACATTTCCTTCTGTATCAGTTTTCATACCAACTTCTTTAAGTAAATTATTTAATTGATCCCTATGATGCTGTGGAAAAAGCAAATCATTTGGTTCATGGTCATTTCTTTCTTTTAGTCGTTCATATGCCCTAACTGCTCCGACCAAACCTATAACTTCCCTAACATCATTTTTTCCTTGCACATTCTTTATCACCAACAACAATCCATTCTTCCCTTTTTTATCAGTTTTCTTTTTCTCCACCTTACAATCTCTATATTTAGTGGAAAGAACTTCATTTACTCTCATCCCAGTATGAACTGAAAACACCATGAAGTCGTGTAGTTGTTCTCGTTCATATTTTTGTCTACTGCCTCTTGCGTTCTTTATTCTTCTTTCACTTTCTTCAAGTAGTAAATGCCATTCTTCTTTGGTAAATGAAGGTCTTGGATTGGTGGTAGATACATCCAGTTTTGGAAACTTTGGAATGCTGGTTATATATTCTTTTCTCTCTGCGTATTGCAAGACTAGAGACAGTGCAGTCAAATCGTATCTAACAGTAGTCATACTGGATGACTTCATTCGTTCATCCACATAGTTCTCGATATCTCTCCTACTTATTCTTCCAATTTCCATCTTGGAAAAGAAAACATTTAGTGCGTTTATACGATAGACATAATCTTTTGCTTGTCGTGCTGTTCTATATTTCCCCGTTATTTTCCCAGTTTTCTTTATAGAACCAGTTTTGACTGAACGTTCATAGTTCTTTACAAGTGTTTTTTGATACTCCAAGTATTCATCTGTGATTACACCAAATGTTTTTCCATGAACGGACACACCTTGTTTTTGACCAAAACGTATTTCGTCATACCAATCTAATGCGAAATCCTTTGCTTTTCCTAATGTGGTTTCACCCGTTGATTTGACCTTATATTTTCCGTCTGCGAAAAAACGACACATCCATATATCGCTATTATTTTTTAGATAAACATGGAGTTTTCCATCCCTATATTTGTTTATTTTTTTGTGTTGGAACTTCACAAAGTTATACCAAGATGATGGTTTTGATAGACGAACCTTTACATGAAAGTTATACCACATACTCTGGTATAACTTTGGTATAACTTAATTTTTTGGTATTTTTAGATAGCAGTAGTGCCTAAGATACTCTATTTTACTGGATATAATTGGTAGTGTAGTCGTTTTACCCTTATTTTGCAGGATATAAACGACTATACCTCGTGAAACCATTGATAATACTGGTGCCGAAGAGAGGACTTGAACCTCCACCTAGTTGCCTAGACATGAACCTGAATCATGCGCGTCTACCAATTCCGCCACTTCGGCACCTTATAAACTCATACCTTATAGGTATATCACAAACGACGATATAAGTTCCGACATAATTTTTTAGTTGATTTCAATTGTTCTAGGAGAAAATTTTAAGGATTTTATATTCGTTATCAACTGCCATCCAGGAATTGGAGTAAGAATCAACCTGGCATTTGTTATTCGGCGAATAAAAAGTATCGGAATATCAAGAGGACCTAATTTTAGATATTCAAATGCAGGTTGGATTTTTTCTTCAGATAAAAATAATATATTGATCTTCGTTTCTCTTTCTACAACCTGACCTTGTGGCAAGGAATATTTAGCATGATTAGTTCGGATCGCCGCTATTGGCTCTATTCCCCTGAAGAGTGCTCTGTATTTTTCAGGGCCGATTCGGTTTCTTCTGCTTTTATGAGAGATGCCACCGATATGTGATCGCTTAAGATGAAGTAGAACCCACCTGCGAAAATCACTACAAAGGATGCGGCCCACACCACCATGCCAAAACTAACGGCGGTCACTTCTGCTTCGCCCATGATTTCGTGCAAAGCTATCAAAACCCCGGCGTTGTAGGACCCAAGAAATGCGGGAGTGGGTAACACGGTGATCAAAGTACAAACCATAACCGTTAGGATGAGAAATGAGCCCAGTGTCTTAGTCTCCAGATCAAAAACATAATAAAAGGGATAATTCATAGCCACGATTAAGGCCCAGGTCAGAACCGAGTAGAGAATGATCTGCAACAACGCATTTTTATCTTTAATGATCCGACAACCCAACGCAAACTCACCTACCATAAATAATATTTTTTCTTTCCATTTGTTTGGAAAAGGACGCATAAACCGGTTGACCCAAAATTTTACTTTTACTTCCTGCCAGGCAAGCAGGAACATGAAGGTCAGCAAAGCACAAACCAAAATAAAGCAAAAACAGCCAAAGCCCACCACCATGGTTTGAACAGAAACTCCGGAAAAAATTAGATTGAGATCAAAAATTTCTGCATTAAACAGAAAAACCCATACAAATAATGCCAGTAGGCAGACAAGATCGAATAACCTTTCTACAATGATGGTAGAAAAAGCGCCTGAGAAAGTAATATCATTTTTTTTTCCGACCAGATAAGCACGCAAAAACTCCCCTGCCCTTGCAGGAAGAACATTACCCATAAATCCGATCATCAACGGTGAGTAAATTTCTTTTATTGGAATTTTTTTAAATGGACGTAGAAGAATTTGCCAGCGGTAGGCACGTGTCACATAACTTAGAACTATAAGCACCAGACCAGGTAGGATATAAATAAGCTCTGCATTTTTTAACGAGGTTTCGAGTTCTTTATACGAAACGTTTTGCAAGGTGTAGTAAAGCGTACCGATAGCGATAACTAGTCCTATTAATGATTGCCTGATTTTTTTCAATTCGTCCCCTCAAGCAAGGCTTTGGCTTCCTCAATATCTTTTTTAATCTGCACGACAAGCTCATCTTTTGACTTAAATTCTATTTCACTGCGTATCCGCGAAATAAATTCCACCTCAACTTCCTTACCATAAATTAATTGATTAAAATCAAAGATGTGAACTTCAACACTTAAGCGATCACGATGGAAGGTAGGATTGAATCCGATATTCGCTACCGCATTGTAGGCATTGTTTTGATAAATCATACGCACGGCATACACCCCTGTCCCTGGAATCTGTACTTTACTCGTATCAATGTTAGCCGTTGGGAATCCAATTGCCTGTCCCGTTTTGTATCCGGAAATGACAGGTCCAACTATAGAATAATGGCGACCTAAAAATTTCCGGGCGGATTCCATATTTCCGGCTTCAATCAACTCACGCACATGTGAGCTACTGACAGTCAACCCATCCAGTTGAAAAGGATCAACAACATGAACGACGAATCCGAATTCTTCACCCATCTTTTTTAAGTAGGGGATGGTGCCTTCGCGACCGCGGCCGAATGCATAGTCGAATCCTACCACAACTTCTTTGGCACCGATTTTTCCTTTTAAAATATTTTCTGAAAAATCGCGGGGTTGCTGGTCTGCAAATTGTCGAGTGAAATCTGCGCAAATGACACTATCAATATTACAGGCTTCTATGAGTTCCATTTTTTTATGAAAGTGGGTCAACAATGGAGGAACTTTTTCAGGTGCAATGACTTTTAAGGGATGAGGTTCAAATGTGAACGCGATAGAAGTTCCCTTCTTCTCACTGGCAATCTCAGCAGCTTTCTTGAAAAGAATCTGGTGACCTACATGAACCCCATCAAAATTGCCGAGAGTCACCACGGGGTAGGTAA
>Ga0114933_10004124_pt1 | contig 13822 bp, 8 predicted proteins | sample 4SBtaG_FD_89691 | JGI IMG/M metagenome (GOLD analysis project Ga0114933, IMG submission 89691) | Deep subsurface microbial communities from Kolumbo volcano to uncover new lineages of life (NeLLi) - 4SBTROV12_W25 metaG | ecosystem: Environmental > Aquatic > Marine > Volcanic | place: Kolumbo...
AGATATGTGACAACCTATGTGACAACCTATGTGACAACCTATGTGACAACCTATGTGACAACCTATGTGACAACCTATGTGACAACCTATGTGACAACCTATGTGACAACCTATGTTTTAAATTTACGGTATTTATCCTTTAATTCCCGAGAGAATTTTTAATTCTCGCGAGAATTGAAGGAGTCCTTGTAGATTCCCATGGGGAATTAAAGGATAGGGAATAAAAGTTAATTTAGATTCTTATGTATTTTATTTTGTATTCTTATGTATTTTATTTTATGTATTTTTATCTATCTTTTTATTAAGGTTAAGACAAATATGTCTTCTAGAAAATTATTAAAGAAAGTATTAAATATTAATACGGTTCTAAGAGATGAATATCAACAAGAAAAAAATAATCCAGAGAACATTAGTAACATAACATCTGTAATTCAAAATAATATAAATCACAAATATCAAGTACAAGAATATCTCGGACGGGGTGTAGGTGGTGATATATATCTAGCTAAAGATAATGGTAGAAAAAGTAGTGATAATAGAATTGTATGTAAGATTATAAATGTAAATAAGGGAGACGTAAAACGCATATTAGCAGAATTAGGGGTGTTGAGCGTTTTAGCAAATAATAATAATAGTAGAAAATATATTAACCCCTGTATTGATTATGGATTTAATAAAAAACAGTTATTTTTATTTTTCCCAGCGTTTACAGGGCATAAACTTAAAAATTTAAAAAATCACTTATCCACTATGAACTATAATGATTTTAGTGAAGTTGTAAAATTTATAATTCGTAATTTATTAAATGCGATTTCCACCATTCATAAAAAAAATATAGCCCATCAAAATTTGGACGATTCTAGTATTGTAATTTCTTCAAATCTTAAAAATAAAGACAATATGCATATTAAATTAGTAGATTTTGGATTAGCATGTGGAATTTACAAAGTTCCAGAAAATAAAATGAATGACTTAGCTAAACAATTGAAAGATAGTAAACTCGGTGGCATAAGTAAAGACACATATTTCAAATCTTGTTTAGATATACCTGATTATTTTTTAAGCAAAAATAATGAAGATGTTGTTAATTCTGGTTTAAATAATAAAAATATAAAAGCAGAATTACAAAAAATTATGACACAATCTCTTAAAACATATAAAAATTCAGATTATATTAAATTAGCCCAACTATATGATATATGGTGTTGTGGCAAAATATTTTATGATATAATACATAGTCGGGCAAATAAAGGTACTAATGCTTCTGATATTGATGGAATTGATAATAGATTGTCTTGGTATACTAATATCAATTTAAATAAGCGTGAACCATCTAGTAGTTTAAAATATTATAGTAATATTGTGGAAAATATGATGTTAGTGCCTATTAAGGAAAGAAAAAGTGCTAAATATATATTAGATAAAATACTAACTCACGAAAAATATAAGAATATGTAACAACCTTCGTTTCAATTTACGATAAACCGTAAATTTCACTTCTGTTGTTAGATATGTGATTCAACATATGTGATTCAACATATGTTTAATTCATTATTAAATGTATTCATTCCAATTCTGAATTTTGTTTTTTGCCCCTTTAATTTATTTAAAAAAAATCTAATAATGTCTAGTAAAAATGTTTTTAGTAATTTTAGATAATAGAGAATATAAATTAATTGAATTATTTAAATCATATCATCAACAATCTACTTCATTTATTTTAAAAGTAGCAAGATTAGATGTTGGTGATATTATAATCGCTCAAATAGTTAAAGACGGAGATGTCAATAAAATATCTAATTTAGTAACAATCGAACGGAAAACAATAGCAGATATGATATCATCTATCAAAGATGGTAGATATAAAGAACAAAAAATGCGATTACGAGCGTATATGGTCCAAAATAAAACTCATAAAATACAATACATTTTAGAAGGTGATACTATTATGTTACCAGAAAATGAGAAGAAACTAATATGGGGTGGGTGGATTAGTACATTATTTAGAGATAAAATAGATGTGATAAGAACTATAAGTATTAGAGAAACATATCAATTTATAACTAGATTAGTGGAGAGATTGGAAAAAGTGGGTAATGATTTGATTGTAGATAATAATGATCGAAGTATAAAATCTAATAAACAAGAACCAGATGTTAATTCCGAAGTAAAATCTGAAGTAAAATCTGAAGTAAAATCTGAAGTAAAATCTGAAGTAAAATCTGAAGTAAAATCAGTTGATATAGACTATCTTAATACACTTAAAACTAAAAAAAAAAGTAATATTACTCCTAAAGTATGTCAAATTTTGGCAATAGGAACTATTCCAGGAATTAGTAATAAAACTGCAGAAATTGTAATAAATCATTATGGTTCTTTAAAAAAATTAATGTTAGCATATATTTCAATTTGTAATAATTCTGAAATAACAGATGATGAGAAACTTAAAAAACAAGAAACTATGTTATCAGATTTAAAAAATCCAGTTAATAATAGAAAACTAGGAGTAGTATCTAGTAAAAAAATATATGAATATATGAATATATGAATTACATATTAATTTGGTAAATAATACCAAAATCCGCCCACCCTGATTCGAACAGGGGACAGCCCGATTACAAATAGACCACTACAGTCGGAAGCTCTGCCAACTGAGCTATGAGCGGAAGTAGCACCGAGTGGATTTGAACCACCGACCTTTGGGTTATGGGCCCAACACGCTAAAACCAACTGCGCCACGGTGCTATTATAATATACTTATATAAAAGTTTTAAATAATTAAACGAATAAACTTAATAATTAAATAAATAAATTTTATAATTAAACGAATAGACTAAACTATCGAACGTAAATAGGCTATAATAGGCTTATCACATAATCTTATATGAACTTTGTGTTGACTATATTTATTTAATAAATCAGCTAAAGTTATCCATTGTAAATTTCGTTTAATTTTATCACATGCTTCAAAATCTCCTGATTTTTCAAAATCTATATTGATAGATGTTGGTAATTTTACAAAGTATAATAAATATTTAGAAGCTCTTGTATAAAATTGTTTATATTCATTATTATATATAATTTTTTCTAAATTTTCAATTGATAAATATTGTTTGTTATCGTTTTTATTATCATTTTCTGTAGAATAATAAAGTGCACCATTTGACTCTTCATATAATTCTCTTGCAACTGTAAAAATTATACTGGTATCGGTACTATCTACTTTACCACCCAAATCTGTTATTAGTTCGGTACTAGCAAATCTGCCACCCAAATCTGTGATTCGTCGTCTATTCATTCTATTAATAGGATGAATATTATTTATATCAACATCCTGAACTAGTATGTTAAGTTTACCATTGTTATCAAGTTTTGTTAAAAACAATCCCGCAGCTGTGATAGGTTGTTTGATATCTCCATTATATAAAAAGACTTTCCTAACAGGTCTATTAGATCTATAACTACTAGGTTTATTATTACTAGGTTTATCACTACTAGGTTTATCACTACTAGGTTTATCACTACTAGGTTTATCACTACTAGGTTTATCACTACTAGGTTTATCACTACTAGGTTTATTATTACTAGGTTTATCACTACTAGGTTTATCACTACTAGGTTTATCACTACTAGGTTTATTATTACTAGGTTCGTCTATATGTTTTTCCATATTATTTATTGAATCTAACAATTACAATTATTATTATTTATGTGAATAATTATTATTTATGTTAATAATCGTTAATTAATATTAATTATAAAAAAATATAAAATCAATTTTTTTGACACACTCTAAATTTTAATAGATTGTCTCAAATATTATTTTAAAGATCAATCGTAATTTCTGGTAAATCATTTAATCTAACATTATCTGCTTGAATAGCATTAATGTTAAAGTTAATACTTTGATTATCGTTACAATAATCACTACTTTGAAGAATTTTACTAATATCTTCTTCTTGTTCTTCTACTATATCTTCTTCTTCAATTATACCGGCTAGTTTTTCTTCATCTAACAAAATTTCAGAGTCACCCGTTCCGCATTTTGGAATTTGACCAACCATGATATTGGATGATACTCCATTAATTTTATCATAATCACCAAAAATTCCAGCCCGTTTAAGACGTTCTGTTGTTTCTTCAAAAGAACTTTTGGCTAAAGGACCAATATCATTATCAGTTTGATTAATACCAGTGCGATTAGCAGGCATAATTTTACCACGGTTTGTCATTATATCACATAATAAACCTATATGACGTAAGCTAGTGGATTTAGAAGATTTAGTAAATACATCATTAAACTGATTATTCAACATCCATCGTGCTCCTTCAATACCTAGAACTTGATATACTTCGCTGATATTAATTGAAGTAGTTCGTGTAGAATCCACATATTGTTTAGTCAAAACATCAAATAGATTGCTTCCAGATGTTTTTAAATAGTATTCGGTTTCAGTCGTATAAGTCTCTCCTTCTTTAACTAATAAATTACAGTTTTTATAAGGGGCATATACCTTTTCAATACCCTCTACTCCTTTAATAACTATATTTTTAATAAAATCAATCTTATCACTAAGTAAATTGATATCATCATCAGCTTTACTAGCATTTGAATCAAATGTAATTCGTAATCTGAATATAAGTTTTCCTGAATTATCATCCGTATAAATAATACTTGCTGTGGGTAAATGTTGTTTAAGAATAAGATTGATATCTTCCATCATAATCTTCTTATTTACCATTTCTCGTCTATTAAATTCTAATCTAATAATCCAAGGATTATTTGGAATTTGTTGTGATTGTTGGTCGAGTTCAGAGAAAATTTGATATATTTTCATAATTTCTTTATCTTCTTCTAAAACATTATCCAAATCATTTGTAGGTTCTAGATAAATAGCATCTGATTTCAAAATATCAGCAATTCTTACAAGTTCTAAATTATACTGTGCTTGCTCTGCTTTCTCCTTTGTTTTGCGATATTCTGGTGACAACATAATATGCAATTCAGGTTTTTTAGGACTTGTTCGGTTTTCCATTAGTTCCTCTAATCTTGGTACACCTTGATTTACGTTGGATTTTTCACCAACGCCGGCATAATGAAAAGTGTCGACCACCGATAATCCAGAAAATAGAGTGAAATTTAGAGTTTTGGGTACTGTTAAATCATATACACACTCTTTTTCTGAAGTAACAAATTCTATTTTTTTGATTGGATCCAATATTATATTATTATGAAATTTCCATTTTCCAGAAAAGTCTTTGTATTCTTTTACCAAAGTAATGTTATTTAACTTTTCTTTCTTTTCAGGATGAGTTAAGCTAATATCTTTAGCAAATATTTGGGCGTAACCATTACGAATATATAATGTATGAGAATATTTAATATTCTTACTATTTACATTATTTTTTTTGGCTTGATGACCACTTATTTTACCAAAGATTCCAAATCTATTACACAAAGTTGAAATTCCAACTATTAAATCTTTAGAAACAGATGAAGCGTTAATACTTCCGTCTGTTTTACTTACACATCCATCACCACTGATATATCCATCCAAAATACCTTTAGCAAAATCTAATGATCCTGTAAATGCTTCATCGGGAATTTTCTTATTACTACTTCCGGTTCCCATCCATTTTTTAAAGAATCTTGCTAATAAAACTGAATGTATTTTTAAATCACTACTTTGACTTCCCTCAAATCTTTTATTAGTGCTAATAACTAAATGGTAAGATACTTTCATACTATCACACCAATCTGTAACTTTCTTTCTAATAATATCACTATTATTACTAATGCCTACAAAAGTATCTGTAGCCCATCCTTCAGCTAAATAAATTCCAACAATAAATCCTAATTGCTCATTCAATATCCAAGTATCTGGTATTTCTGATGGAACTCGAATACATTTTTTAGGATATATACAATCGCATTTAATAGTAGTTCCCTTCATTCTATTACCTTGCCATGCATCTATAAATGTATCACCACGGGAATATGGTAAAGTGAAATCATCTCCATTCATAGCCCAAAAACCAATCTTCCTATTTCTTTCATCCGAACAATATAAATGTCCTGCGTAATTAAAATCCGTACCATATAACCATTCCGTTTTAGGTAAATACGTAGATATATCTAATGTATTTTGAATTATTTTAGAATTTGGAAGATCTTTAGTAGTTGGAACTAAATCACCAATTTTTAAATCATTACCATTGCTAGTAATAATTTCTTGTTTTTCTTCATTCCAAATTAGAAATGATTTCTGTTGAGTAGCGGTTACTTCTCTACCACTTTCAGTAGTAATACGAACTAATTCTCCAACAGGCAAATGTCTTGTAACTGCTGTAACTTCACACCATTCCATATCTCCTAATTTATTAACACTTGGAACATATAACTGATGAGTAGATTCCAATTCTAAGTATTCTGTACGATTTTTTGGAATATATTGGATTTTTGATTTATTTAATTTTTCATTCATTAAAGTATCTATAAATTCCCCCATCTTTACAACTTTTGATTTACCATTTTCTTGAAATAACATATCTGTATTCCATTCAACACTATTCAGAGTAAGCTGTGTGGAAATTTGTCCAATACTCTGCGCTGCAACAGGACCAACCATTTCTCCTCCTTGGACGAGTGATCTTTTAAAACGTATTTTAATTTGATTAATAATATGATCTAGAGCAACTTTTGTAATTCGCATATCTCTTACCAATTTTATAGGTGATAGTTTGTCTATCAGCAATATCTCAAGTATCATATTAGTTTTATTATTAACAACACAATGTTTATAAAGTTTATCAAATGCATTTACAATATGGAGCGGACTAACATCGGATTTATTCTTACCATTAAGATGAAAAATTTTCCGCGCGTTATTAATTAAACGTTTAAAATTAACTGGAAAGTATATTTGAATATCAATTCCACATTTATTATCGTTCTTTTCTATATAACTTCGGAAAGATTCGTGTAAATCTATAATTGCTTTTTTAACTTTAGTATTATATTTTTCCATTTGTTGTTTCCAATCGGCCATTTTCTTCATATTATTAATCTCCCTATGTGTCATATATAAAGACCAATCCATATCAATATCAAATAGAAAATCATTCTCCATTTTTTCTGATTTAATTAACATTAAGTTATCAAATGATTGACTTTCCAAATAAATCGGATTAAACCCATCTTCGCCATAAACAAATTGAACTACATTACCATTAGAATTACGGACTGTATAATCATGGTTTGCCTTAAGATCTTCTGTAGCTTTAATCAATTTACGTTGAAGATAACCTGATTTAGCAGTTTTTACTGCAGTATCAATTAATCCTTCTCTACCCGCCATAGCATGAAAGAAGAATTCTTGCGGTGTCAAGCCATCTTTGAAATTATTAACAATAAATCCACGACTTTCAATACCATTATCATATCTGGAATAATGAGGTAGGGAACGATCTAAAAATCCAAGGGGAATACGCTTACCATCAACTTTTTGTTGTGCTAATAAACAACTCATTTGACTGATATTTTTGGGTTCACCCTTTGAACCAGAAGTTACTATATAATTAACACGATTTGTCATATCTAATAAATCTGTTGTGTTATGCTCTATATCTTTCTCTGCTTTACCTAAAACTTTTTGAATTTTAGCTTCATAAAGTTCATCTACGCCTTTTGAAACATTTTCAAATATATTAAGATGAACTTGTTTTGTCATATCTACTACATCTTGTTTGGCTTTAATTATAAGTTGTTCGTTTTTCTCTCGAATATCTTGATGAACGATAAGATCACTGATACCAACACTAAAACCACTGCGAATCATATATCGCGAAATTATTTTTTGTAAATCATTAATATAGCGTTGAGCTTCCCTATGACCATACTCACTAAATATAATATGAACTATTTTACTAGATGATTTTTTACTAATTTGCCCCTGTAATATTTTACCATTCCTAATAACCAGATTTTTAACATATTTATTATCTGATTCATAATCCAATGAAATATTTGGAATAATAATAGAAATTGTTTGTTTACCAGTCCAACGAACGCGATTATCCAAATTAATTTCTGGTTCGGGTAATTCTCCATTAAAAGCTTCTACACCCATCATTAGATTCATAAACTCTTTTTGTGTAAAGAAAACATTATCATCAGTTATTTTAAAAAGACCCAATAAATTATCTTGTGATGGTTTAATAATTGGTGAATTAGTGCTAGGACTAATAATTTGTTTTGGCACCGCCGCCAAATGTTTTAGTTCCATTGTAGTTTGGATGCTTTGAGGAACATGCATATTCATTTCATCACCATCGAAATCAGCGTTATAAGGCTCACACACATCTACATTAAGCCGAAATGTATTTCCTTCCATAACACGCACACGATGAGCCATCATACTCATTTTATGAAGTGATGGCTGTCTGTTAAATAATACATAATCACCATCTATCAAATGACGATTAATAATGTCTCCATATTCCAATACAATTGAATTAGTATCTATAAATTCAAGATTTGTTGTGTAACCATCACTTTCTTTTTTATAATTTTTAGCACCTGGATATTTTTTGGCACCATTACGAATTAATTGATACATTTTGTTAATATTATATTTATTAACAACTTCGGGATAAGTTAGATTCATTGCAATTTTTTTTGGAACACCAAGTTCTTCAATATTTAAGTTTGAATCCGGTGATATAACACTACGTGCAGAAAAATCTACTCTTTTACCCATTAAATTATTTCTGATACGACCTTCCTTACCATGTAGTCGTTGTTTAAATGTTTTTAATGAGCGCCCTGTTCTACTTTGTGCTGGATGTTTAACATCATTATCAATTAATGTAGCAATATGATATTGTATTAAATTAGCATATGCGGTAATTTGATCTTCAGACGTATCCTTATTTTCCATTTTGGATTTTAATATATTATTGTGCTTAATAATATCATTATACTTTTGAGTGATATCGTCTTCTGATCTTTGGTTATTATACAATTTAACTGATGGTCTAACACTTGGAGGTGCTACAGGTAAAACAGGACATATTAACCAATATGGTAAACACCATTCGGGAGAAAATCCAAGTACTTTACAATCATCAATTGTAATTCTTTTTAAAATAGATAGTGCAATTTCTGGTGTAATAATTTGTTTAGGTTTATCTTTTATCTTTACTCCATGTTCATCTTCTATTTCAGTAACTACCCATTCCGCTACAATATAATCCAAATCCTGTAATTGTGTTGAATATTTATGAGGTTGTATAGCTCCGCATCCACGATTATCATTTTCTTCTGCTTCATCTGTTTTTAGATTAGCTTCTCGTCCACATATTTTGTTAAAACCTTTAACTTTATGATATATTAAGTCTAATCTCTCTTCAGGTTTCTTTTTTATAATATTTTTAATAGATGGATCATTTGGATTAATTAATAACTTACTACAACGGATACAAACACATTTTAAAATTTTTTTAATCTGTGTAATAAACTGAACATAATAAACAGGCTTACCTAGCTCTATATGTCCGAAATGTCCCGGACACATAACATATGTCTGTTCACAAGTTTTACATTTTCTTTTTCTTTCAATAATCCCCATACGAGGATCAAACAATCCATTTAATTTAGGTTCACCACTACTATCATATAATTGAGATTCAGTAATATTAACTACAGATCGTTTTAGTATTTCCTCCGGACTCAATATACCGAATTGAATTCCAGAAATAGTACTTACTTCTTCCTGACGAACTTTCGATAATTTAAGAGACATCACTTATATATAATTAAATCTATTTTTTATATAGAAATCAATTTTTAAATTTCAATTTTAGAATGCATAAAAATTTAAGAAATAAAAATTTAAGAAATAAAAATAATTGTAATAATCAAATGGGAAAAAAAAAAATTCCTCAATCCGAAGAGGATTCTGAAATAAATAGTCGTAAGAGAAAGGCTAATTTCGACTCTGAAGCTATATCTAATATGCAATTACAAATGAATATGACATTACAAAGACTGAATAAGATAGAAAAAACAAACTTAGATTTAGAAACACGAAATACAGAATTAGAAGACCAATTAGATGCTTTAACAACAATGGTAGAAGACAATATACTACAGGATGATGATAGTGATGATGATAGTGATGATCAAATTACCGAAGAAGATGTAGATAAATTAAAGGCTATAATATTTGGACCAGAGACTATGATTGAGGATATATTAAATTCTAAAAAGTTATCAAAAGAAGAATATAAAAAAGAATATGATATATCCGCTGAATATGTTACATTAGTAGGTCGAAAAACGTTAAAACCAAAAGAATTAGAGTATTTTTTAAATTTATCGAATGAGGCAAAGGGAGAAGTAATAGAACAGGAAAAGGCATTATTATCAGTCAATAATAACGATATTCCACCTAGATTTAGAATATTGAACTCAAATTTGAAAGATGAAATTAAAGAATTTATTATGAAGAAGATAAGTAATTTGAGTGAAATGGAATCCCATTCGAATGAATTTAATAAATTAACACAATGGGTAGATGGAATATTAAAGGTGCCTTGGGGTAGATGTGCTAATTTACCCGTATCATTTGCTTCAAATCATAGTGATATTAATAATTTTCTATCTCGAGCGCGAGAATGTATGGATAAAGTTATATACGGACAAAATAATACTAAGGATCATATAGTGGAAATTATTGGTAAAATGATAAGCAATCCAAGTGCCGTTGGTAATGTTTTTGCTATTTATGGACCTGTTGGAACTGGTAAAACTACTATTATTAAAGAAGGTATGTCTAGAGCACTTGGAATTCCATTTAATTTTATTTCACTTGGTGGTACTAGTGATTCATCTTATTTAGATGGTCATAGTTATACTTATGAAGGTTCAGTACCTGGTCGTATAGTTGAATGTCTTAAAACGTCAAAATGTTTAAATCCCATTTTCTATTTTGATGAATTGGACAAAGTAAGTGAAACGCATCGCGGTAAGGAAATTATAAATATGTTAATTCATCTTACAGATCCATCCCAAAATTCTAATTTTCAAGATAAATATTATGCAGGTATTCCAATTGATATATCAAAATCAATATTTGTATTTTCATTTAATCATTTAGATGCTGTTAACCCAATTTTACGCGATCGGATGCATTTAATTAAGGTTGATGGTTTTGACTCCAATGATAAATTTCACATTAGTAAAGATTTCTTAATACCTCTTCTACTAAAAGACTATAATATGGATGAAAATGATATTGTTTTTAACGATAATATTATAAAGCATATTATTATGAAGAGTTATGAGAAGGAAGATGGTGTTCGCAGTATCAAAAGACGATTTGAATCAATAATTTCTAAATTAAATGTAATTCGTCTCTATCTATTAGATATACGTTTTCCACCTCCACCTACAAAGAAAAGACGTGTTACTAAAGAAGTTAAGGGGAAAAGGGGTAGAAAAAAGAAAACAAATAGTAAAACGGTGGATATAGCTGTAAATGTACCTACTAATGATGATGTTAATTTAGAAAAGTTAGGTATAAAACCTAATGATGTTGTTTTTAAGAATATAAAATTAAAGGATATTAAATTTCCAATTATAGTAGATAACGAATTAGTGAATAAATTAATATCAATGCCAACATCAAGTTTTCCATCACATATTTATATTTGAGACAACCTATGTTTTTAATCAATTTTGTATTTTTATTTTTAAGGATAATTCTAAGATTTTATATATTATAAAATTAATTAGTAAAATAAAGATGGGTGACTTTTTCAATACATTATTTGGTTCGAAAAAGAAAGTTACTAATATAAATTATAATGATATTACTATTAATATTCAAAAAATTAATGAAACAATGGAAACATTAGATAAAAAGATTACATATAATGAAAGAAAAATTGCAAAATTTATTACAAATGCAAAAGAATATAATAAAAATAAAAATAAACAAAAGGCTATTAGTTGTTTACGACAAAAGAAGAATTTAGAAAAAATGAATGAAAATTTAGATAAACAACGTTCTAATTTAGAATATCAATTGTATCAAATGGAAAGTTTGAGTATGAATAGTCAAGTTGTATCCACAATGAAAGGTGTTAATACTGTAATTCAAAATTTTGAAAAAAATATAAATATCGACAAAGTTGATGATCTTCATGATGATTTACAAGAATCAATGCAAACTGCAGAAGAAATAACAAATGCTATTTCCCAACCTATTAACCCAAATATTGATGATGATGAATTAAGTGCAGAATTAGAGGAAATGGATCAAGAAGAACTAAACGAACAATTATTAAATGTAGATAATGCCGAATTGATATTACCAGAAGTTCCAAAAACCAAATTAGAAACACCTGTTGTTGAAACTAAAAAACAAGATGATGATTTACGCGAATTAGAATTATTATTGACATAGATTAATCATTAATTTATTTAAAACAACGGTTCGCACATTTGAATATTTTTTTTTTGATTTTTATATTTCTTGTGATGTAGCACTATTACGATTACCGCCACGTTTATTAATAAAATCACGTTGATTTTGACTAGTACACACACATCCAGTGCTACAGGAATAATCACTCGGACAACATCCTGGATGGCATTGATTTTTGGCTAATGTAAACATATGTCTTGGACTATCTTTTTGTCCATCAATAGAAGGGAATTGGGCTGCCATCAAATCACTCTCTAATTTTACGTCATCTCCAGTAGGTGTTGATATTGAAACATCACTAACTAATTTATGTCCATCTTCTTCCTCTTTAACAACTAATCTATCATATCCGCGAACTAGAGAAGTTCTAGGTAATTTGCTAACATCTATTCCACCGCAAACACCACCCTTATGAGATGGTGTAGCATAATTTGCAAATTTCTCTCTCATATCCATCATACATAAAAATAATACTACTACGACAACTACTAAAGTTGTTAATAACTTACTTTGTTGTTTTTGATTTGCTACATAAAATACACTCAATACTAAAAGTAATGTTAAAGGTATAAGAGTATTCATTTTATTTATATTATTAATATTATGATATATTTTTTCTAATTCGTGACATCCTGTGTTTTAATTTTTAGTTTGTTCTGATAATTTGTAATTTCTAAAATAACACGCTCTTTAGCATAATCGGCATCATCAAACATTTCGCATAAAATATTTTCTACCGCTAAAGAAGAATATCCTTCTTTTAAATGTGATTTTAGTGTTTTACGTATATAATCTCTCAAATCTCTTTGTCTTTCTGTGTATAATTCATTAACTAATTTTTGTAATTCACTATCTTCTACTATTGTAATATTATGTTCTTTTAGATATTTATCATAATAAAATTTTATATAATGTAATGTAATATCTTTTACCAAATTAGGTAATGTTCTATTTGTTTCCATTACTTTATTTTTTTATACTATATTTTGTAATTTTATAAAACGCATTCTATCCTTGAAGTTTTAAAATGATATTAACATTCGTTACGTTATATTTGTAAATTATAACATCTATCATAAATAGTAATAGATAATGTCAGGGTTTTTTAGCACTCTACAATACGGCTATACATTATTAAAAATCAATAATATGTTGGCAAATACAACCCTCGAACAACTAGAAGATGAACAATTTTATGTAGATTTAAAAAAACATATCTATTACTGTGGTTGTATAGGTATTAAATTTATTCAGTGGTATATTTCACGATTGCGCACATATTCTGATGTAAAAAGTAGATTAATTGTAGAACATTTTGAAGATATATTCGA
>Ga0114933_10004125_pt1 | contig 13815 bp, 12 predicted proteins | sample 4SBtaG_FD_89691 | JGI IMG/M metagenome (GOLD analysis project Ga0114933, IMG submission 89691) | Deep subsurface microbial communities from Kolumbo volcano to uncover new lineages of life (NeLLi) - 4SBTROV12_W25 metaG | ecosystem: Environmental > Aquatic > Marine > Volcanic | place: Kolumbo...
CGGCGTCGCTTCCCTGCCCGCCGCGGTCAACGCGGGCGCCTGTGCGGGCCGGCCGTCGGTGGGGTTGGCACTCCTGGCTCCGGGCTCGCCGATCTCCATCTCCAACGGAGGGCCGCTCGTCTCGATGGTGGCCGGGACGGGGCCTCGCACCCCCAGCCGTGCACGCCCGGACCTGCTGAGTCGCGTTCGACTGGTGGGACCGGGGGGTAGCCGGGCGGCGGGTCATCGGGCCTTGGCTCCCGGCCTCTACCTCCTGAGCACGGACGGCCTACGGAGCGGCCGGCATCGGGTCAGGGGCGTACAAGAGGGCGGATCCGTCGAGCTCACGGCGGACGCGCCGCCCCCGCTGCCGGCGCCGAGGTTGCGCACGGCGAGACGGGTCGTCGACAGCTCGATGGTCGGCGTGAGCCGGCCGGGCGGCCCTCCGCCTCCCTCCATATCGGTCACGCTGACCCTCCACGCGTCGCCACCCAGCGGCGCTCGCTGGCTGCTCCTCTACGGCCCTGGGGTAGACACGACGAGACAAGCCCTCAGCCTCAGCCCGGTCGCGGACACCACGCGTCAGGTGGTCTTTCGCCAAACCCACACGCCTCGCTGCGGAGCGCCGCTGCCGCTCCTCGGAGTGCCCAACGCGGGCAACGAGATCGCTGCGGCATGGCTCACGGCTACGGGTCAGCTCTCACCGCTCTCGGACCGCGTCACCGTACGCTAGGTCCGGCGGTTGACGCTGACGGGTTGACGCGGACCGGTTGACTTCGTCCCTTTGGCCTACTTGACTCCGCGCGATGAGCGACGCGACACAGCGGAGTCAGTGGGGCTCGAAGGCCGGATTTGTGCTCGCCGCGGCCGGCTCCGCGGTCGGCCTCGGGAACCTCTGGAAGTTCCCCTACATCACCGGCGAGAACGGCGGCGGCGCCTTCGTTCTCATCTACCTCTTCTGCATCGTCGTCGTCGGACTTCCGATCATGGTCGGCGAAGTCTTCGTCGGAAAACTCGCGCAAAAGGCCCCGGTCGGCGCGTTTGGTGACCTGACCCCCAAGGGCAGCCCGTGGAAGCTGGTGGGTGCGCTCGGCGTGGCCACCGGCTTCATCATCCTCTCGTACTACAGCGTGGTCGCTGGTTGGGCGATGCACTACGTCTACCTCGCGTGCACCGGCGCCTTCTCGGGCGCAGAGACGCCAGAGCAGATCGCGGCCGTCGGAGAGCACTTCGGCGCGCTCTATGCCAACCCCGGCCTGAACGTCTTCTGGCACACGGTCTTCATGGCGATGACGGTCGGCATTGTCATCGTGGGGATCCAAAAGGGCGTCGAGCTGGCCGCGCGGATCTTGATGCCGACGCTCTTCGTGATGCTCATCGCGCTCGTCGGCTACGCGACGACGATGGAGGGGTTTGGCCAGGCAGCCGACTTCGTGTTCGGCGTTCACACCGATCAACTCACGGGCGCGGGCGTGCTCGAGGCCCTCGGTCACAGCTTCTTCACCCTGAGCCTAGGGATGGGCGCGATGCTCACCTACGGCTCCTACATGAAGAAAGCGGACGGCGTGGTCGCGACGTCGGTCGTCATCAGCGGACTCGACACGGGGGTGGCGCTGCTCGCCTGCCTCGCGCTCTTTCCGATCACGTTCACCTACGGCATGGAGGCGGCCGGTGGGCCCGGCCTGGTGTTCGTGAACATGCCGACCGCGTTCGCTCAGATGGCGGGTGGAACGCTCTGGGCGATCCTCTTCTTCGTGTTGCTGACGTTTGCGGCACTGACGTCAGCGATCTCTCTGCTCGAGGTCGTCGCGTCCTACTTCATCGATGAGTTGAAGTGGAAGCGGTGGCACGCCGTGACCCTGACCGGCGCGGTGATTTTCGTGTTCGGCATTCCCTCCGCCTTGAGCGGCGGCACCGAGCTCTTCGGGACGGGCTTCCAGGAGCTCGTGAAGTCGGTCTTCGGCGGGGACGGCAAGAACTGGTTCGATTCCCTCGACTACCTCGCCAGCAACTGGATGCTCCCGCTCGGCGGTCTGGGCATCGCGCTCTTCGCTGGCTGGCGAATCGATGACGTCAAGCGACGGGAGGGCATCGCGGAGGGCAGCAAGCTCGGCGCGGTCGTGCCCTTCTACCTCGCTTGGCTGTGGACCCTGCGCATCGTGGCGCCGATCGCCATCGTGTTGGTCATGCTGCACGCCGTGGGCGTTCTCTGAGCCATGGCGGTCACGCTCACCATCGCCGTGGGCTCGGTGCTCTTGGTCATCTGCGGCTTCACCTGGGTCGCGCGACGAGAAGAAGTCGCCGAGGTTCAGCGCCTGCTCGCGCTGACCGTGCGGCCGATCGACGACGTGACCCCGGGCAAGCTCTGCGCCGTTCGCGGGAGGGTGGCCGGCCCGCAGAAAGTGCAAGACCCGGTGACGGATGAACCGGTCGTCCATTTCGAGACACGCGTGGTCCGAGCCGACCGCGGCGGGCAGCTGTGGGCGCAGAGCCTCGGCGACACCGTTCGCCTCGACGACGGCTCCGAGGACTCGGCCATCGCTGAGCTGGTCGGGGCTGAGCTGGGCGTGCCAACGGACGAGCTCGAGCGCACAGACCGGGAGCCCTCGGCTCGTATGCGAACGCTGCTCGCGGCGGCTTCCGTGGAGGTTCCCGAGCCGCACGCCTCCGCCCGCTACGCCCTGGAGCACCGCGCCATCCGCGTCGGAGACGAACTCACGCTGGTCGGCGTCGCGAAGCGCGGCGAGGACGGGCGCGTGCACTTCACCTCGAAGCACCCACTCTTCCTGACCCCCGATCCGCTCGAGGCCCTGCAGGATCGACAGCGCTCAGACCTTTCGGCCATGGACCGAATGCTCCAGATCGGACTCGCCTTGGGAATCGCGTGCCTGCTCGCAGCCGTGGTGCTCGGGGGCGTGCTCGGCTGAGAAGAAGGGATATCATCGCGGCATGCGCTGGCTTGGATTCGGATTGAGAGCCCTCACCATCGGTGTGGTCACCTTCCTATCCTCGATCCGCTACGCGTTTCTGAGGCTCTCGATCCTCGACGACCCGCAGGCGGTGGACCGGCTGCGCGGTCGCGTCGTGAGAGGCGCCCTGACCACGCTCGGCGCGACGTTCATCAAGCTCGGGCAGGTGATGAGCACACGCCCAGACCTCTTCCCGCCAGGCTTCATCGCCGAGCTTCGCGAGCTGCAGGACAAGCTCCCGCCCTTCTCCGGAGTCGTCGCGCGCGCCCAGATCGCCGACGCGCTCGGGAGACCCGTGGACGAGGTCTTCTCCGAGCTCGACGAAGAGCCGCTCGCCGCTGCGAGCGTGGCTCAGGTCCACCGCGGGGTGCTGCGAGAGAGCGACATCGAGGTAGCCGTCAAGGTCCTCCGGCCGGATGTGCGGGAGAAGACCGAGCGCGATGGCGCCATCCTGCTCGCCTGCGCGGGCGCGGCGAAGTACGTGAGCGAGGTCGCGCGACACGCAGATCTCGACGGCCACGTTCGGGAGTTCCTGGACGGTGTGCTCGACCAGACCGACCTTCGGATCGAGGCTGACAACTACACCCTCTTTCGCAAGAACTTCGCCGACGACGAGTTCATCCGTTTCCCGAAGGTCTATCCGGACGCGAGCGGCGCGAGCGTGATGACAATGGACCTCATGCACGGCTCCAAGCTCGACGAGCTGGGCCCGGACGCCGACACCGCCACCATCGCGCGGCGCTTGCGACGCGCGTTCCTGAAGATGCTCTTCGAGGACGGGTTCCTGCACGCCGACATGCACCCGGGCAACATGCTCGTGGACGACGACGGCTACATCGCCATTTTCGACGTGGGCCTCGCCAAGAAGCTCTCCGATGAGCTGCTCGAGTACTACATCGACTTCAACAAGTGCCTGGTCCTGGGCACCGCACCCGACTTCGTGCTGCACCTGCGGACCTACCACTCCTACATCGAAGGCACCGTCGACTGGGACCAGCTGGCCGTGGACGTCGAGGAGATGGTTGGCCTCTTCAGAGGCAAGTCCGCCAGCGAGCTCGAGTTTGGGCAGATGATCGAGCGGGTTTTCGCGGTCGGTCGGAAGTATGGCGTCCGTCCGTTCACGGAGATGACGCTGATCATGGTGGGGCTGGTCACCGCCGAGGGCATCGGCAAGCAGCTGGCGCCGGAGATCGACTCCTTCAGCGAAGTCGCGAACTACCTGCTGCCCATCCTTCTGTCCCGCGGGATGATGCCGACGGGCGGCCTGCCCGCTGGCTTCGGCGCTTGAGGCGGCGCTCCGGTCATTGTGGCAGCGGTGACACTTGGACTCGCGCGGAGTCGGTCAAAAAGGAGAGCGCGAAGAACGGGACCAAGAAGGCGGTCGCGATCGGCGCGCCGATGACCAGCGCGCTGAAGACCCCACCGATCGCACTCAGCGCCAACGAAGCCGCGGCGACCGTGAAGAAGACCCAGCCGAGCACGCGCAGTCCGCTGCGGTGATCGTAGGTGAGCTGGGCGATCTGCGTTCCTTCTCCGATCCAGACCGGCTGGTCATCGGCGACGCGCGGACCCCCGCCCTCCGGTTGAACCGAGAGCCGGTAGCGGCCCGGGAGCAGGCTCAACCGACAAGGAGCCGTGCAATGAAAAGCGTCTCCATCGCGACCGTCACCTTCCGCCACGTGCAGGGTCAGGCGCCGCTCGTCGAAGTCGAGCACATGCAGCTCCGTCCGGCCGTCTCCTCCCGAAGCCACCGGGAGCGTGGGCGGCGTTCCGTAGCCTTCCACCGGCGCGGGCGCGGCGCTCGGTTGGGCGAGCGCATCCCTCACCGACGGCCCCTCCTCGACCGACGTGACGGCGGGATCGGGGACCGTGGCGCCCGCAGGACCGGGGGTGGCCTGCGCGCGGGCGAGCGAGCCCGGCGTGCTCACGACCGAGAAGGCCGCCAGGGTCGAGGCGAAGGCCAGGATCTTCAGGGCCGGGCGGGTCGTCGTCGGGCCGGGTTGCATCGATACCGACTCCAGCCCTACTGCGTGCGCTGAATGATGTGGTAGCCGAACTCGCTCTGGACGGGATCGGAGACCTCGTCGACCTCCAGGGCAAACGCTGCGCGGTCGAAGGCGCGTACCATCTGGCCGTGGGTGAAGACGCCCAGGTCCCCGCCCGCCGGACTGTTCTGCTCGTCGCTGTATTCGCGGTGCAGGGCAACCCAGTCGGAGCCCTCCTCCCTCGCGGAGGCGGCGACCTGGCGTGCCAGCGCGATCGCCTCCTCACGTGAGCGCGTCACCTGGATCCCGGCGCGAGCCGAGCCCTGGAACTGGATCAGGATGTGGCGGGCTCCGATGCTGGCCGGGCCCTCTTCCTCCGGTGTCGGGTCCGACTCCCGCAGGATCACCACGTAGCCGGCCGTCGTCTCGAGCGGGCGAGAGACCTGACCGACGCGCAGCCGCAGCGCCGCCTCCTGCTCCACCTCGCTCAGCGTGGTCGTTCCGCGCACGACGACCCGCAGCGTCGACCGGTCGTCGTTGTCGGGCGGTACGTCTCCGTACTCACTGATCAGCTCCCGAAAACTCTGGTCGCTTCCGCGCGCCATGCCGGCGAGCATGCGCGCGCGTTCCAACGCCTCCTCACGGGACCGGGTCGTCGAGGCGCTGGCTCCCTCGGCGCCGCCATAGCTGACCAGGAGGCGCCGCACCCTCACCTGGTCCGGCTCACCTCCGTCCGAGCGGGGCCCCTCGGCGGTTGTGCTCTCCGGCGCCCGAATGACGCCAGGCCCACAACCCAACACTGCGGCGGCGCAGAGCGCCAAGACCAAGCCACGGGCCATGTTCATTTGTCGCCGAAGACACGCTCGGAGAAGGACTCGGGGGTCTCGCGGTCGGCGATCGCCGCCAGCGCCTCGACCATCCACTTCAGCCGCTGTGCATAGCGGGACTCGAGCTCCGCGCGCAGGACGCCGAGCTCACCCCGCAGCGCCTCCCCGCTCTCGCCCGCGATCACCTTCGACAGGCCCTCCCGGAGGAGCGGCTCGCCAGCCGACTCGGCCAGCTCGCTCAGCGCCTCGGGACCCGACTGTGACGCGATCTGAACCAGGTCCACGAGCAGCTCGCGCAGCTCCTTGCGCTCACCGTCCGGCGCCTCCTCGACGCCCACTGACGCCGGGTCGGGCAGACCGATCTTGCCGGCGGCCAGGAGCTTGTTCGCCGTCTTGAGGAGCTTGCCGCGGGCCTGGTCACGCTCGTGGTCGCTGACCTGCTCCATGTGCTGCAGGTTCTGCCGAAGCCAGAGCACGGACTCGTCGCTCATGTTTCGCAGGATTCGCCGCTGAAGCACGTCGTCGGCCGTGGCGAGCACCACGAGAATGTCGTCCGGCGCCGCGGTGCCCATCACCTCTCGGAGGTCTGCCTCTGTCAGCCCGGTGAGCTGCTCGATCTCTTCCAGCGTGGGGACCGATGGCGCGGCCGGCGCGCTCGCCTTCGCGGCCGCCTCGACGCGGGCGCGCTGGGCATCCTCGAGCTCTCGGACCTCCACCGCCTCTTGCACGGCGGCGCTGTCATCGAGCATCGAGTCGAGGAGATTGCTGAGGTTCTTTCGGCTCATGGTCCACTTATATCCGATCTCCGGCGTGCGCTGTGCTTCTCACCGGTCATACTCGCGGCCCCCATGGTCATGAGCCGTTCCAGCACCCTGCGTCTGATACGCGCCCTCGAAGGCGAAGCGCACCGCGCCAAGACGCGGGTCAAGGCCAACGGACACCCCCGGCCCTACTTCGTGTCCTACCTGCTCAGGGACTTCGAGCAGCACTGGTTCCAGGGAAGATTCGGCACGCTCTACGGCGCCGAGACCCGCCGGTGGAGGCGCTGCTTCGCCGACGTCCGCGTCGGCTCCTATCGGACCGACCACGTGCGGGACGGCGGGCTCACGGACAACTCCCAGAAGGCGGAGTCGTTCGCCTACACCTCGCTTCCCATCGGCACCCGGCTCGACGGCGTGCTGCACAGCATCTGGCAGCTCACCGAAGCGCGCTACCGGGAGGCGGCTGAGGACCTGCTCGAGAAGCGCGCCGAGTCGTTGCACTACCGCAACGAGAACGAGGGCCTCAAGTCCTTCGCGCGCCGTGAGGCTGCGGTCTCCATCTCCACGCCGAGCCTGCCTGAGGTGGACCACGACGCGTGGCAGAACTACGTGGAGCGCGCGAGCGCGGTCGGCAAGAAGGTTCCCGGTGTATACGGCTGCGACGTCGAGCTGACGGTACGCAACTGTCAGCGCTCGTTTGTCACGACCGAGGGCGCCAGGATCGTCGACCGCCTGCCGCTCTGGCAGATCATCGTAAACCTCGAGCTCGCCAACGACGCCGGCATCGCCGTCCCGTGGAGCCTCAGCCACTTCGTCACCCAGCCTCAGGAGTTGCCGTCGCTCGACGCCCTGCGGCGCCAGATCCGCGGCGCCTTCAAGCAGATGCGGGCGATCGCAAACGCGGATACGCTGCGGGCCTACTCGGGTCCCGTGCTTCTCGACCCCAGGCCGGCCGGTCTGCTCATGCACGAGGCGTTGGGTCACCGGCTGGAGGGCAGCCGCCTGCTCTCGAGCGGCGAAGGGCAGACGTTCAAGGACTCCCTCGGTGAGCTGATGTTGCCGCGAGCCATCTCGATGCGCGATGACCCCTCGCTCGAGAGTTACGGCGGCTCATCGCTCGTCGGCCACTACAAACACGACGACGAGGGCGTGCCCTCGCGCGCGGCGAGCCTGGTGAAGAACGGCAGCATCACGGGCTACCTCTCGACGCGGGCGGGCATCGCGAAGAAGCACCAGAGCAACGGGCACGCGCGCAACGAGGCCTTCGAGCGACCCATGAGCCGCATGGGCGTGACCGTCGTCGACGCAGACGACCCGATCGACGACGCCGCTCTCAAGCGACGGCTGATCGAGGAGATCAAGGCACGCAACTTGCCTTTCGGGATTCACGTCATCGACGCCGACAGCGGTGAGACCGCCACGAAGAGCTACGACTTCCAGGCGTTCCTCGGCGAGATCCGCGCCGCCAAGCGCGTCTACCCCGACGGCCGCGAAGAGTTCGTCCGTGATGTGAGCTTCGTCGGTACACCGCTGAACGCGATCCGCAGCATCATCGCGGCCGGATCACGGCAGGAAGTAGACAACTCCTATTGTGGAGCCGAGAGCGGAGCGGTGCCCGTGTCCACCATCAGCCCGGCGTTCCTCGTGCAGAGCCTCGAGCTTCAGTCGAACGCCCGCACTCCGAACGCGCCGCACACGTACAGCATGCCCTGGGACCGACCCGCAGGTCGCACCCAGAAGCGCCGCTAGTGTCCTGAGTCCGCGCTCCGGGTCCTCGCGCATCGCTGGACCGGAAGGACGCGTTACGCGTCCGGCAGCAACGCGAGCAGGTCGCTGGGCTGCGCGAGCACGGTCTCGGCACCCGCTTCCTCGAGGAGCGCCCCGTCCCGCATGCCCCAGGAAACACCGATCGGCCGCATCTGAGCCGCGATCGCGGTGGCCATGTCCACAGGGGTGTCCCCCACAAACGCAAACGGCCCGTCGAGCATGCCGGCGATCTCGATCGCGGCGGCGGGATCTGGCTTGCGCGGCACCGTCTCGCGCTGCCCAAACACGGCAGCAAAGTCGTGCGCCGGCAGGAGCTCCCTGACGACCTCGACCGTCATCTCGTGCGGCTTGTTGCTCAGCACCGCCAGCGTCACTCCGCGCCGCGAGAGCTCGTGCAGGAGCGCATCGATACCGGGGTAGATCCGCGTGTGGTCGGTGAGGTGAGCGCCGTAGTGAAGTCGATATCGCTCGAGGACCTCGTCCTCCAAGCTTCGCCGCTCGGGTCCGAGCGCACGCCGGATCAACATGCGCGCGCCGTCACCGATGAAGGTCTCGGTGGCGGCGCGTGAATGAGCATCGAATCCGAGCTCACCGAAGACATGGTTCAGTGAGGCGGTGATGTCGTCGAGGCTGTCGACGAGCGTTCCGTCGAGATCGAAGATGATCGTTCGCACGGACCGCTTCTACTCGATTCCTCAGCGTGCGGCGAGCGGTGCCTCGTCGCGGATCTCGACGCGGCGCAGGCCGTCGACGAGCTCACGCACGTGGGACTCACCGAGGAAAGACCAGACCTGGTAGACGCAGCCCTGCCCACGCAGAGTGATCATCGCGGCCGCGACCGACTCACCGTCGGCCGGTGCTTCGACCTCGAGGTGGCTACCGTCAGCGAAGCTCGGGTCTGGGCCCTCGTAGGTGCCCTCGCCGACCAAGCTGTCGGGGCTCATCGTCGTGCCGGCGATCCCGAAAACGCCTCGGCCGCAGCTCGCGCAGGCGTCGCCGCTCGGGCGAAGGCCGGGCATGCCGCGGTGATCGAACTCGACCGCCCAGCCGCCCTCGACCATGCCGGAGACGCGGGCCTGGGCGCCCTCGGCCTCACCCATCGCAGCGACGGTGATCGGCGCACACACGCCTCGGTTCTCGGCCGCGGCCCACGCATTCAGCAGCGCGCCGGGCACATGCTCGGTGGAGAGCGGCTGGGCGGACCAGGGCGATGCGGGCAGCCCGCTGAGGTCCATCTCCTCGGCCGCGTCGGGCAACATCGATGCTTCGTCGGCGGTCGCGACGGCCTCCAGCGGAGCACCCGCCTCGGACATTGTCGCCGCGATCGGCATACTCGGTGAGTTAGAGCTAAGAACGCTGCTTCCACAGCCCGTGAAAACGAGTGTGATCGCAAGGCACGCAAGTGTATCCGTCATCCGCATCAGATGTTCTCCCTTTCGACGGCCGCGGGTCGCCCACCCGGTCAGCCTTTCGCACCGATAGAACAGAACCACCCAAACTGTGAAAAAAGCGACGCATCGATGACGCCAGAGGAAGCCGCGCTCTACGCAAAAGTCCATGACGGCGCCCCCGGCGACGTGGCCTTCTATCGCGCACGCACCGAGGGCGTCGGTAGAGTCCTCGAGCTGGGCTCCGGCTGGGGGCGTGTCGCGTCCGCGCTCGGGTGTCGCGAGGTCGTGGGGCTCGAGTCCGACCCCGGCATGCGCGCGCTCGCGAAGGAGCAAGGGTTCGCCTCCGTGGAGGGCGACATGCGCGACTTCTCCCTCGGGCAGTTCGACAAAGTGATCATCCCTTTCACGGGCATCTACTGCTTGCTGAGCGAGGCCGACCTCTCCGCGTGCCTGAGCTCCGTGCGCCGGGGCCTCGCCCCCGGTGGAGAGCTGATCTTCGACGCGTACGCGGCGGACAAGTTTCATGCCGAATGTCTACCCGAGGACTACGCGGACATTCGGCGCGAGATCGTCGCAGAGATCGAGCACGACGGCGCAACGCTGACGGTGTGGGAGCGCAGCACCTGGGACCGCGACGCCCAGCGCATGGACGCGACCTACACCTACGACGACCCCTACGGACACACGATGGGCGAGATCGAGATCGGGCACCGCTACCTCCTGATCGACCAGCTCGAGCCCGTGCTCGCCGAGGCTGGTCTCTCGCTCGTCTCGGTCGCCGGCAGTTTCGAGGGGGAGCCCTTCGACGTCGAGACCTCGGGTTCGCTCGTCGTCACCGCTTGCGCTGCAGAAGAGGCCGCCTTAGGTGGCTGACGCATGCGAGCAGTCTGGATTCGGAAACACGGCGGCCCCAACGTACTCGAGGTCCGCGAGACCGACGACCCGGCCCCCGGGCCCGGGGAAGTGCGCATTCGGGTCCGCGCCTGCGGCCTGAACTTCGCGGAGGTCAGCGCGCGACAGGGCATCTACCCCGATGCGCCGAAGCCGCCCTGCGTGGTCGGGTACGAGGGCGCCGGCGTAATCGACGCGCTCGGTGAAGGAGTCGACGACGTCGAGGTCGGCGCGCGGGTCATGTTCGTGTCCGAGTTCGGCGGGCACTCGGACACCGTGGTCATTGAGCGATACATGCTCGTTCCGATCCCGGACGAGCTCTCGTTCGAGGACGCGGCGGCGATGCCGGTCAACTACCTCACCGCCTATCAGATGCTCTTCCGGCTGCGTCGAATTCAGGCCGGCGACCGTGTGTTGATCCACGCCGCCGCCGGCGGGGTGGGTACGGCAACGCTTCAGCTCTGCCGGAGCGTGGAAGGGGTGACGACGTTCGGGACGGCGTCGGCGGGCAAACACGATCACGTGCGCGCCCACGGATGCGACCATCCCATCGACTACCGCTCAACGGACTACGTCGCGGCGGTCAACGAGCTGACCGACGGGGACGGGCTCGACCTGGTGTGCGACGCACTGGGCGGCGCCGACTGGGCCAAGGGCTACTCCCTGCTGCGGCCGGGCGGCATGCTCGTATGTTTTGGCTTCGCGAACGGCTCGAAGGCGGGCAAGCGCAGCCTCATGAAGCTGGTCGGACAGTTCATCAAGGTGCCCAAGTACAACCCGATCCGCATGATGGGCGACAACCGGATCGTGGCCGGCCTGAACCTCGGCGCCATGTGGGACAACCACGACCTGATCCAGGACGGCCTTCAGCGGGTCGTCGGCTTCTGGGAGGCGGGAGTCGCTCGGCCCCACATCGACTCGAAGTTCTCCTTCGAGGACGCGGCAGACGCCCACGGCCGGCTGGAGTACGCCAAGAACATGGGCAAGGTCATCCTCGTTCCGTGAGCCGGTGACATGAGTCTGCCCCCCGGACGGTCCCTGAATGTGGTCTCCGGGAGTCTCACGAGGTTACTCTCCACTTTCGTGCGTGGTGTTGTCGCAGCTGGAGACCGAAGGACCGCCGAGGCGGCTCGTGACGTGCTCAGGGCCGGAGGAAACGCGGTCGACGCCGCCGTCGCGGCCGCGTTCACCGCGTTCGTAGCCGAGCCTCTGCTCGCGAGCGCCGGCGGCGCGGGAATGATGACGATCGCACTGACGGACCGGGACCCGGTCGTCGTCGACTTCTTCTCGACCATGCCGGGCCTCGGGGCGCGGCCGACGGATCTCGACTTCCGCGCCGTGACGATCGACTTCGGGCCCACGACGCAGTCCTTCCACGTCGGCCCGGGGTCCGTGGCTCCGCCCGTCGCGCTCCCCGGTCTGATCGAGGCGACCAAGCGATTCGGGACCCTCCCCTTGAGCGAGCTGATCGTGCCGGCCGTCACCCACGCGCGCAAAGGGCTCTGCCTCTCGGCCGAGAACGCGCAGGTGTATCGCCTGCTCTGGGGCATTCAGCAGTTGAGCGATGAGGCGGTCGCGCTGGCCGGCGGGGTCATGCCGACGACCGCGAGTGAGCTGCGCAACCCGGCGCTCGCCGACTTGCTCGAGGAGATGGCCCGACTCGGCACCACCCCTCCCCGCTTCGAGCGTGCGCTTCTCGATGGGTTCGGCCCACGCTCGGGCGGCATGGTCACCGCCGAGGACATGGCGCGCGCCGCGCCTCGGTTGGGCCCGCCGCGGGCGATCGAGATCGACGACTGGACCGTGCTCGCATCGCCCCACGTCGGCGGATCACGCGTCTCGCGACTGCTCCGCGCGCTCTTCTCGACCGATCCCCACAGCGATGAAGCCGCCGAAGCGGCCCGCGTCGCGGGGGCGTGTCGGGCGGCCAGCGTCCGGGGCAAGCCAGGGGGTCGCGGCAGCACGACCCACATCAGCGTGATCGATGCCCTCGACGGGGCGGCCTCCGTGACGCTCACGAACGGCGAGGGCTGCGGCTTTGTCGTCGAGGGCACCGGCGTTCAGCCGAACAATTTTCTGGGAGAGGACGACCTCAACCCGGAGGGATTCCACACCCACCTGCCCGGCGTCGTCCTGCCGACCATGATCGCCCCCACGATCGCGCTGAGGAACGGACGGCCCGAGATGGCGCTCGGCAGCGGCGGAAGCAACCGGATCCGCTCCGTCGTCTCTCAGGTCCTCTACCGCGTCATCCGCGGAGACGAGCTCGAGCACGCTGTCATGGCGCCTCGCGTTCACGCCGAAGGCGACGACGTGTGGATCGAGAACGTCGAGTGGAGCGACTTCGATGCGGTGGAGCGAGCCCTGGCGGTGGACTTCGAGCGGGTGAACCCTTTCCCGAAACGCGCCTTCTACTTCGGCGGCGTGCACGCCGTTCGCACCGACGGCCGCGGCCACGCCGAGGCCGTCGGGGATCCAAGGCGCGGCGGCGCGATCGCGCACGTGTATTGATGTGCGCTGGGGCCCAGCCGCCCCAGCGCAGCCAGCCGCTAGCGCCGACCCTCGATCCGTACCGTCAAGCCACCCTCCGAGGGAGACTCGAAGGCGAGCCGATAGCCGTGACGTTCGGCGACGTCTCTGACGATGTGCAGGCCGAGGCCCAAGCCCGTCGGTCTCCGCTGCCGAGCCGCCCCGCCACGGAACTTCCGCTCCGAGACGCGATCGAGCTCTTCGGCGGGGATGCCCGGTCCATCGTCTTTGACCGTGAGCACAAACCCCTTCTCGAGGATGACCGCCACGTGCCCACCCTGCTCGTTGTAGCGGATGGCGTTGTTGACCAGGTTGCCGACCATCTGCTCGAGCAAGGTGGAATCAGCCTTGACATGCACCGGGTCCTCGGGGACCGAGAAGTTCAGGGAGACCCCGCGCTCCTTCGCGATCGGCCGGTGACGAGCGACGACCCGCTCGACCAGCTCGGCGAGGTTGAGGTCGTGGCGCGCGATCATCGGCTCGCCCGCATCCATCCGCGCAGCGGCGTTTAGGTTGCGGAGCAGGGAGCCGAGGTAGTGCGCCTCCTCGATCGCCCCCTTCAGCTTCGTCGCGTCAGGCCCATCGGTGCGCAGGGAGCTCAGGTGACCTTGGAGCACGGTGAGCGGAATCATGACGTCGTGCGTCGTGCTCTGAAGAAACTCGGTCAGCGCTTCGTCTCGGGCCACCAGCTCTTCGAGTCGAAGTCGAATCTGTGC
>Ga0114933_10004126_pt1 | contig 13815 bp, 12 predicted proteins | sample 4SBtaG_FD_89691 | JGI IMG/M metagenome (GOLD analysis project Ga0114933, IMG submission 89691) | Deep subsurface microbial communities from Kolumbo volcano to uncover new lineages of life (NeLLi) - 4SBTROV12_W25 metaG | ecosystem: Environmental > Aquatic > Marine > Volcanic | place: Kolumbo...
CCCCGATGACAAACGCGATTACTTGATTGCGTGTCATGGCAGAGACAAATCCACCGATGGCAAGATAGGACCCCGCCATCAAAAAGCCACCAAGATAGCTCGCGATTATAACACCGTTATCAGGGTTACCAAGATAGTTGACTGTAATCCAAACGGGGAAAGTTAAAGACAAAGCGATACTAGCGAAGATCCACGCCGCCAGAAACTTCCCAAACATAGTGTCAAAGGTCGATATTGGCAATGTCATAAGAAGTTCAAGCGTACCCGCTTTCCGTTCTTCTGCCCAAAGCCGCATTGCAACGGCAGGAATGAGAAAAAGATAAAGCCATGGCAAAAAACCAAATAGTGGCTGCATATCTGCCTGACCACGGTCGAATAACGCGCCAAAATAAAATGCTGTCACCCCATTGAGTGCAACAAAAATAACGATAAACACATAGGCGAGCGGGGTCGTGAAATACGCCCGCAACTCTCGTTTACTAATTGCCCAACTTTTTCCCATAACTATCTCCGCTAGGCCGCAGTCGTTATACGGCGAAACACCTCATCAAGGCGTCCGCGTTCGGCCTGAATTTCCTGTACATCGATGGAAGCGCCCTTTAGCGCTCCACTGATTTCATCTATTATTGATTGATTGTCAGACGGATACGCAATGTAAGTTACCGAACCGTTTTCCGCACTTTTTTGAACCACACGATCAACATTCGAAATGGCTTCAATTGATGCTTTGCCCAGGTCAGATTGGGCAACAGAAAGCCTAAATGTTACAGCATTGTGTAGCTCTGATCGAGCTTCGAGTTCCGCTGGTGTTCCATCAGAAACAATTTTACCTTGGGCAATTACAATAGCCCTACTGCATACCGTGTCGACCTCGTCGAGAAGGTGCGTCGATATAACAATTATCTTTTCCTTAGCCATTTCATTAATTAGCTTCCGGACCTCATGTTTTTGATTGGGGTCCAGCCCATCAGTCGGCTCATCAAGAATAAGGATTTCGGGATCATGAAGGATAGCCTGCGCAATACCGACCCGGCGTTTATAGCCTTTAGACAGGGTCCCGATGGCTTGATGCATCACATGTTCGATATTAATACGGCTGGCCGCATTCCCAATGGCCTCCCGCTTGGTAGCCCCTGACAAGCCCCGCACATCCGACACAAAGCCAAGTAGCTCAAGTGGGGTCATATCCTCATATAGAGGAGCGCCTTCTGGTAAGTAGCCAATGCGGCGCTTAACTTCTAATGGGGAAGTGGTCACATCATGACCCGCCACCAGTGCTGTGCCGGCAGTTGGCATCAGAAAACCTGTAACCATGCGCATGGCCGTCGTCTTGCCCGCACCGTTTGGTCCTAGGAAACCAACCACTTCTCCCCGGTTAACGCTAAAGCTAATATTATCGACCGCCGTAAACGAACCGAACTTCTTCGTCAGCCCCTTAATCTGGAGCATTAGATCCATTCCCTGCATATCTTCTCATTCTCACTATTCAAACACTGGTTATTTTCTGGCCTCAATTGGAAAGGTTAATAATTTTCAAAATTTTCTAGGCTTAATCAATCCAAATTACGCCTAAATCTACCTTGCCAGACCTAACCTCCCAGAAAGGCCCGGTAGGGTGTGGACATTCATGAAATTTTTGTCAAGACCGTTTAATCAAGGAACTAATAATAAATTTGTTCAGATTTCTGCTGAAGAATTAATTCCAAGCAGTAAAGCGACACGATCAGCAATCGCCAAAGATGCTGTCAAGCCAGGTGACTCAATCCCATATAAATTGATCAATCCAGGAATACCATGCTCATTGGGCCCCTGCACCATAAAGTCTCGTGCAGCTTCACCCGGCGCCTGAAGTTTTGGCCGAATACCAGAATACCCAGGCTGAATAGCGCCATCTGGTAAATCAGGATAATATGCACGCACTGCAGAATAAAAGGCATCGGCGCGCGCCGGGTCGACGTCGTAATTAAGACCATCTATCCACTCAACGTCCGGTCCAAAACGAATTTGGCCACCCAGGTCAACCGTCACATGAACACCCAGTCCAGCCTTTTCGGGAACAGGGTAAATAGGCCGCTTAAAGGGCGCCTTTCCAAGCAAGGAGTAATAGTTTCCCTTTGCATAGTAACAAGGTGGTATTGTCTCCTTTGGGACGCCTACAATATTAGAGGCCATTCTCTGCGCATGGAGACCCGCTGAATTTATAACAAACTTAGCTTTGAGCGTTGTTGGTGCCTCCCCCCCTACAGATAAACATACGCCATCTCTTTTAATAACCCCGCTTTTAACGGGCGCATGGAAGGCGATCATAGCCCCCGCCGCCTCCGCATCCCCCTGATAGGAGAGCATTAGTCCGTGACTATCTATGATGCCGGTCGACGGAGACCATAGTGCTTTTACACAAAATACTGCCGGCTCTTCGACACTCACCTCAGCTGGAGTGCGCCACTCCAAATCCGGTACACCGTTCTCTGTCGCCGCCCGTTTTAACCGTTCAAGCTCTGAAATTTGTTCTTTGTTAGTCGCAACGATAAACTTTCCACAGTTGCGGTGCTCAACGCCGTGCGTCTCGCAATAACGATAGAGCGCCTTTTTCCCTGCAACACAAAACTGGGCTTTCCAGGAATCTTTTGGATAATAAATCCCGGCGTGGATTACTTCGCTATTTCGAGAGCTGGTCTCCGTTCCAATTGCCTCTGCGGCCTCCAAGACAACCACTTCCAGACCCGTCATTGCGAGCCGCCTGGCAACTGCAAGCCCGACAACGCCCGCACCGATAACAACGGCTTCAACTGTATCGACCATACAATTAACCTACGTCAAACTTCTTTCCTTTGCGAGATTGTTACTGCGTCGAAATTTGAAGCGCAAGGTTATGCTCTGTTTTTGTATTTACAATGTATTTATTTAAAAGCCAAAGCCGTCCGATTCTGCAAACCATTAAAAATTTTTAAGCGAAAAAACAAAGTTGCAAGAAAGTTGATTTTTGCTAACTCTTGGACAAATACCCTTTGCTAGTTTAGTAACCTTTTCGATCAAAAACCTGGTATCGAAATGTCCAGAAACCCAATAACGCCACCAACGCAACTGCGACAACTCCAATAATATAAAAACTGTGCTCACGACCAAAAATCTCCGCCACAAAACCCATTATCACAGGGACTGCAAACCAGGTCATTTGATTAAGCGTGACCCGTAACCCCATTGCCTTGCCGTGCATTTCACTTTCTGCATAACGGGCAATCATTGAAATTAATAAAACTAAACTCCCAGCCATCGCCCAACCGCGCAAGCCAGATGCCACCATCAAAAACGTTACCTGATCTCTAAGGAGCGGCGTAATCGCAACAAATATAATTGACCCTGTAACAAGGATTAGTAACAACCAATGATCTCGAAAACACCGTTGCAATGGTGCCGCAGATAACGAGCCCACTAGACCAAAAGCTCCGTTAATTGAAATCAACAACCCAATAGTGGTTGCTGAAATACCAATATCTTTTAAATGCACTCCATAAAACGAGGCCTGTATGCCACCCCCCAAATGTCTCAGCAGAGACATCGTCATCACGAAGAAAATCGCCGGTACAGCAAATAATTTAAAAGCGATAATGTAGTCAGCAAGCCGAGGGATAAAAACGCTAAAAGATATTTCGCGACTTGGTTTTTTAGTTTGGGGATTACTTTGATCGTCAACATCTGACGGCAAGAGCAAAAGAGAGAATAATATCCCCGTCGACCATAGACCAATTAAACCAAAACCACCCCAAGGGCCTAGATGGTCCCAAGCAACACCGCTAATCGCAGGACCAGTTAATAGGCCGAGACGAGTACAAAATGACATCCGGCCTGTATAGGTTGCATCACCTTTCATAATCCTACTCACCAGGGTCTGAGCCCCTACCCAACCGAGAGCGTCTACGAGACCGGTGATCAATTGCAAAACTATGATCGCCCAAATGAATGGCGTGACGGGATAAAGGAGAGGCGCAGCTGCACCAACGGATGCAAGAAAAATCATTACACGGCGCGCTCCTAACCGATCTATCACTGCACCACCGTGAATTGCCAGTAACATTGGCCCGATATGGCGGCAACCAATCGTGATTCCAATTAGCCAGTCCGGCACCCCTTGGAGTAATAGCCAAATCGGAACGACTACCCACCCCATATTGGGCATCGTGTTACTGAATGCAGCCGCGCCATAGACGCCCGCCTGAATTCGCCAGGGAATTCTCTCGTTTATTTCAGTCACCCCCTGCCATTAACCACTGGTATCACCGATATCCCGCTGTCGTGACAACCAGACACCCGTGAGAACGAGCAAGCCGACAATAATAACACCAATTGCATAAAACCCATTCGCCAATCCAACAAAGTCGATCAAGACACCCATTAATAATGGAATTATAAAGCCGGTAAGTCGATTTGCAGTATTACGTAATCCAACACTCGTTCCTTGAACTTTTGATCCGCTTGCCTTTGCCAAAATGGAAATCATAAGGGGCTGACTTATTCCCAAAGAGGCTCCCCGGAGCGCGCTCGCAATCAACAGAAATACAAATGTTCCGAGCAACGGAGTGATACAGATAAAGATTACCGAACCCGTTACAGTTGCCATCAACAACCAATGGGCCGAGCAAAACCTTAGCAAACGGCCAACAGACAAAGAGCCAATGCCGCCAACAATTGCGGCTGCCGATGTTAAGACCCCGATTAACGTACCAGACAGACCGAACACTTCATCGAGATACACAACATAAAATCCCGTCTGAACTACGTTACCAGCATTTCGCATCATTGTGATAATCGCTACAAACAGAACGGCGGAAATTGCCAACATCCGAAAAGCAGCAAGGTAATCACTCAATCTTGGCATTAACGTCGAAAACGTAATTTTGCTATGTTGGCTAGCCCCGTTGCTGTTGCCAGGTAACGCCAGCGCTGAGAGGAAGCCAAACGACCCCCATACGCTCATTACAATGAAAGCTGCCCAAGGTCCGCCAGTGTCCCATGTGAATCCAATCATTGGTGGGCCAACAAGGTGACCAAGTCTTAGCGCAAGGGATAGACGTCCAGCATGGATAGCACTCCCTTTCATAATTTGGCCAATAAGGGCCTGCGCACCCATCCAACCCATCGATGTTGCTAAGCCAGCCAGCGTTTGAAGAAAGATCGCCGCCCAAATATACGGAAGGGCCGGAAACAAGAGCGGGACTGCAGCGTTGACGACGGCAAAGATCAACATAACGCGCCGGGTCCCAAGCCTATCCATGAGAGCCCCCCCATGAATAGATAGAAGAAGAGGCAAAATATGACGAGCACCAAACACCAGACCAACCAATGTTGCTGACGCGCCGAAACTTGAAACCCAAAGAGGAACGATTAGGCCGGAAATATTTGACATACTATTGGCGAACATTCCAGAACCATAGACCGCAAGCTGGGTTCTAAGTGGGATTTTGACTTCAGACACCTCCGTTATCCTCAACCGCTTCCATCACGACCAAGGTCTCGATTACGTTTTACGAACAAGGCAGAAAATCCAAGAATTATCAAAAGCAGGGCGCCCATAATAAAAAAGCTATTCCGTATGCCAACAAGCTCGGCTACAGCTCCCATTAAAGGCGGCACGACACTACTCGCAAGCCTGTTCACAGTCGTCCTCAAACCAGCACCTACCCCCTGTTCGGTAGTTGCTACCGCCTGCCCAAGGACCGAAATCTCCATCGGCTGGCTGATCCCCAAACAAAGACCCCGCACCCCTATTATTGTCGCCAGCAGTAATAGGGTGATCCACATTGATGCGCCAAAGACCAAAACTGGTGTAATCGCGATTGTAATTACCGTCATAAAAACTGCGTAGATGACTAGCCAATGAGGATGAATCATTCGAGCGATCGACGATGCTGACAATGAGCCTACGCTTGCAAGCAGCTGGGCAATACCAATAAGGACACCGATTATTGCTGCAGAAATCTCAATATCCCGCAAAAATACAACATAAAATGAGCTTTGAATCCCAGTACCCCCAATTCTAACCATTGTAACCAGGAGAATAAGTGCAACTGCCGGAATAGCGATTAGCCGAAAGGCAGCAATATAATCGCTCATTCGCGGGATAATGTCAGAAAGGTTAAATTTTGTGTTTTTTGGGGTGATTTCTTCTTGAGATGTTGAAGGAATTTTAAGGACACACCAAAATCCCAAAGCAGACCAGAGAGCCATGAGGACGAATGTTGTGGTAACACTGGTTTGATCCCAGATATACCCAAATATAATTGGCCCAAAAAATGCACCCAGCCTGACAATCGCTGTCATCCTTCCGACATAGAGCCGGTGGCCTTTCATGATATGCCCGCTGAGGGCCTGTGCCCCAACCCAGACCATTGCGTCAGAAACGCCAGCAAGCATTTGCAGCAGTATGATCGATATTATTGCCGCGCCAAACGGCAATAAAAGTGCCAGCGGAAACAGTAGGGGTGCCACGACCGCGACCAGAGCGAATGCAATCATTACACGGCGTGTACCCAGACGATCCATCAGGGCGCCGCCGTGGATCGATAATGCTAGTGTCAGAAAATATCTAGACCCGACAATCAACCCAATCAGAAATTCTGATTTTGTTAATTGAACGGCCAACAACGTAACGATCAACGATGATATGAGGACCATCGTGAAACTGAACAAACCAGCACCATAAATTGCTGCCTGTGTCTGCCACGGAATTTCAGGGGCCGAAGTATCTTTCATCTACCTTAGAATTTCCGTTTAATTATACCTTACTAATCATACCACTACATCGCTTGACAGTAGACAGGTGGTCCAGGACACTTATTTCCAACAATTTAAAGAAATGAGCAAGAGCCCAGAGAACAGCCACTGGCTAATAGGAGTGAATGAGGATGGATACTCTATCTAATTCAGCAGTAGAAGTCGCCAAAATAGAGGTGGCCGCCTGTACGCGTCTCCTTAACCACGAAGGCGTCCTAGGATACAGCGGACATGTCAGCCAACGTCTCCCCGACGGGGATACCCTGCTCATTCAAGCGTTTGATGCTAGTCGCAACAATTTAACGCCGGAAGAGCTTTACGTTATTGACCTCGACGGAAACGTTCTCGAAGGAAATCCGGACGCCCGCCCCGTTAATGAATTAGAAATTCATTCAGAAATTATGCGCGCCCGACCCGATATCAACGCAGTACTCCATTGGCATCCAGAAATTGCTACACTATTTACACTTGTCGAAGGGGTTGAACTCGTACCGATGAAGAATCACGCATACAGGTGGTCAAGCGGGATCCCGATACACCCTGAATCGTGGCACATTGATACTCAGGAGCGCGGCCGCGCAATGGTTGAGACTATGGGAGATCACAACGCCGTCCTTTTAAGAGCCCATGGCGCAGTAATTGGTGCCGAAAGCATACCGGCGCTTATGGTAGACGCTGTGCATTTCGATGAAAATGCCAGAGCGCTATACGATGCATCGCGCTTGGGAACGCCAACGCCACTAACAAAGGAAGAATCGGACCAATTTGCCGCAAATTTCAAGCGAACAAACCACTCCGTAAAACTTTGGCGTTACTATCTAAGCCGTGGGCACGAAGCCAGGGTTATTCCGGATGACTGGGCAGAATTACTTGCTCCAACAGAAAGGGCGTAAATTTCCAGCCAATTCATCCACTTGATCAAAATAGCTTCTACTTAACAAATCTTTACATGATAGTTAACGGCCCGTTAAAGCCAATTAACCGTGGATCCCTAGCTGGCCTTCTTAACCTCCCTTATACCATTTATATGGGTTAACACTTCATCCAAATGCATCACGTCAGCGTATTTATGATGCATATCAAACAAGTTAACCATATGGTTCATCGCTGTCCGGTCATAGCAGCACTCTTCAACAAGGGTCACATGGAATCCATTTGCCTTTGCGTCTTGGACGGCAGCTCGCAGGCAACCACTTGTCGTACCCCCACCCATAATTAGGCTTTGAATTCCCATTTGCGTCAGGTGAGACATCAGCGGAGTTCCATAGAAAGCACTGGCCCTTTGTTTGTAAACAACAAGCTCACCGTCCTCGGGCGCCAACTCATCTAAAATATCATAGGATTCGTTGTGTTCATTGAGTACTTGGCGATTGGTCGCGCGACCTTTACTGGAGGAGCTTCTGGTGTCACCGGTGCAATAAGTTATCGGGATACCGGCAGCTCTTGAAGCCTCCAGCAACTGTTTCGCCGGTTCCACCATTGCCCAGGCCCGTTCTCCGCAAGAGCTCGGGTGTTCTTTTATAACGTCGATTACTCTCTGCTGTCCGCCTTCGTAACTAGCTTTGTAAACATCTACCATCAGAACAGCTGGGTTTTCACCGACGAAGACATCGCGTTTATAATGACTATAAATTTCCTCAGTTTCGTCATCAACAAAACCACGCCAACAGTGATCTTCGAAGTCTCGGGTCATTTAAATACCCTCCATAAATTTAGCGAATACCACCTGGTACAGCAGATAACCACCGGCAACAAGGCCGGCACAATCACAGAAATTCTAAATTATCTTTTTTGCTTGTGCGTCACGAATAACTATCAACGTGAAAACCGTGTAAACTATAAAGAAAAAAAGAAAAACTAAGTCTGGTCTAGAGGCAGACGAACTCATCAACCAAATGGCGGCAAGGCTCTGAAGAATGGCCATACTAGCATAAAATATACTAACTTTTGAGTGCGGCCAGCCCATTCTGTTAACCAGTTGATACAAATGAGATCGATGAGCATCAGTCACCACCTCTCCTGCAAACAAACGCCTGAGAAACGTAAAAGAGGTATCAAAAATAAAGTGGAAAAATATTAGCGGCATCACCCAAAATGGGATCTGCACATCACTACTCCCTGCCGCCAAAACTCCCAGCCCTGCGAACAAAAAGCCTAAAAATTGGCTCCCGACGTCACCCATAAAAATTCGAGCCCTGGGAAAATTAAAGGGAAGAAAACCAAGCACAGCGGCCAAAACGACATAACTCAATACAAAAACCGGTACTGCATTTTGATCAAAAGCAATTAGCGCAAAAAACAGAGCCGCAACTGCCGCTGTACCGCCGGCCATTCCATTAAGACCATCCATAAAATTAAATGCATTTGTAACCCCTATCACCCAAAGAAAAGTTACAACATACCCCCACCAACCAAGATCAATTAATCCAACGAATGGCAACGCCAACTTATCGAAGACCAAATCTCCGCCAAACAAAATCAGCACGGCAAAAATTTGCGAAGAAAACTTTACCTTGAAGTTTGGCAATCGACCAAGATCATCAATAAAACCAACAAAGGCAACCGCCAGCGAACCAACGGTTAATCCAATCATTTGGGTTAACAAACCCTTCTGAAAATCAAAGAAAAAACCTAAATATAGAAAGCCAACGGTTGTAATGAGCACAATTGCAACACCTCCGCTACTAGGTGTTGGTTCGTCATGGGAAGAACGGTGATTAGGCGCAGCTATTATTTGCACCTTCAGCATACAGTAAGTTACTGAAATAGCGCCTAATAACAGAAGAACCGCAAAAACCAGGTGGTGTGACACTGAACTTACATCCATGGCATTACAGTCTGGCTCAGGTGAAACTATTATTTAAAAGTTCCGTCAAAGTTGCCGAAGGATTGAGCGTTGTCAACGAAACATCTTCAGATCAGCAGGCCATGGGTCGCTATTAACAGGCGGTAGATCAAATTAACTCTGACAAATTATTGTCCCCTATTAAGAAGTTTAAAGCGACTATAGAAGCTCATTCAGCTTAATTTATTAAAATGCCAAGCGCTCAAAATAACAACAAATTGACGGTAAAGCTTGCACAGCAATATTTGCGACTTATCATAGAGCTATGATTGAAATTATAGACCTTGCATATGTGAGAGTCGGCGCTGCGAATTTAGAGGAGTCGGCTCAATTTGCTACTGAAACGATTGGCCTCCAAGAGGTTCGCAGAGAAAATGACCGGATATACGTCCGGGGTGACGACCGCGATCACGACATTTGCTATGTACAAGGCGGCGTCGATAAGCATGTGGTAGCATTTGAAGTCGCGGACGATAAAGCTTTAGAATCCGGCATCAAAGAACTGGAAAGCGCCGGCGTTTCAGTCCAACGTGGCTCTGAAGAAGAAAAAATGGACCGCAGGGTCTTAGACTTCTTTAGGTTCTCAGACCCAACCGGTAATAACTTTGAAATTGTCATAAGACCTCAGAAATCTGCAAGGCGCTATTTTCCGACGCGAGACGCCGGCATTAATGAATTCAGTCATGTCGGTTTAAAAACTACCAACGCCCCCCGAGATGAAAGTTTTTGGACAACCAACTTCAATATTCGTCCAAATGATTGGATTGGCGATGCCGGTCTTTTATCTTTCGACTCAGTTCATCACCGCATTGCACTCTTTCCAGCAGACAAGCCCGGTATCCAACATATTAACTTCCAAGTGGATAGCATCGATGACATCATGCGGTCCTACTACTACCTATCTGAAAAACAGGTCCACATCGTCTTTGGTCCAGGTCGTCACGTCACATCTGGTGCTATGTTCCTATATTACGAAGGCCCGGATGGTATGATTTACGAATTTTCCCATGGTGTCAGGATAATAGACGATCCGAATTACCGGCCCCGGCAATATCCGTTCACGCCGGAGGCTTTCTGTGCATGGGGAGCCAAACCCGACATTCCTGAATTTCGGAACTGAAAATAATATGGAAGAAGTTTTTGGTTTCATTGGTGAACCACTTGACGCTACCCAGCAGCGGGTACGATTAGCCGCAAGAGCGCTTGCACGACATAATCTCGTCCACGCCTATGGTCACGTTAGCGCTCGGCTAAATAACGAAAGTTTTCTCGTTTGTGCGCCTAAACCAATGGGACTGATAGCCCCGGGTGAAGACGGAACTGTAGTCCCAATATCCGGGGAATTGCCACCAGGGGTATTAGGTGAGGTAAGGTGTCATCAAAAAATCTATGCGGCCCGCGACGACATAAATGGTGTATGTCGAATTTTCCCGAGAAACGTCATGACACTATCGACTTTTAAGAAGACCCCGAAAGCACGGCTAGGGTTCGGGTCTTATTTTTTTCCACATCCCCCCCTATGGGACGACCCCCTACTTCTGCGGTCGGATGAACAGGCATTTGAATTTGCCAAAACGTTGGCAAATAATCGAGCTATAGTGATGAGAGGGAATGGTGCGGTGTGCGTCGCGCCTACAATTGAGGAGAGTGTCGTTATGGCTTTCTATTTAGAAGAATCCGCCACTACCGAATTAGCTGTGATGGCATCTCACCCGGATCACCAATCTATATGTTTTACAGAAGAGGAAGCCAAAATCAGAGCAACGGGGACCGGAAGAATCTATGAACGGTTATGGGAATATATGACTGCAGGCGACCCAGAAAAATTATCTTAGCATACCGCAGTATCTGGCTAACTTTATTATTTCTTAAATTATTAATTTTTATCAGCAAAAATATAAAAACCCGCCCCCCTACAAAAGGTGACCACTTTTTTCCTTTTTAACGGACAGGTAGAACTCGTTGTGGTCGTTAGACGGAAATGCGTGCTTTACCCTTTCAACCACTTCAATTCCAAAGGTAGTCAAACCTTCCACCTTATCGGGATTGTTGGTCATCAGTCGTACTTTCCCAAATCCAAGTTGTCTCAATATTCTCGCCGCTGGCAAAAATATCCTTTCATCCGATTCAAAACCTAGTCTTTCATTAGCCTCGACAGTGTCAAAACCCTGATCCTGGAGAGCATAGGCTCTTAGCTTGTTGGTCAAACCGATGCCCCGCCCTTCTTGTCTCAGATACAATAGAATTCCAGAACCCTCCTCAGCAATTTGCGCAATGGCGCCCCGGAGCTGCTGGCCACAATCACATTTCAGAGAACCAATTAAATCGCCTGTAAAGCATTCAGAATGAATACGGGCAAGCACAGGGCGGTCGGTCGGTGGCTCACCAATTACGATCGCGAGATGCTCTCTCCCGCCGTCTGGCGAACGGAATGATAAAATTCGGGAATTTTCCGCATCCTCTAAGGGCACACGGGCAGCTGTCACCTGCCGAAGCGAACCTGCAGTATCCATTTCGTAAGAAATGACATCTGATGCATTTATTGTCGCAATACCATCACCGGCAAGCGCACTATCCTCACCCCCCCCATAATCGACAAGGATAACAGACGGAAGCAAACGAGCAATTTTTGCCAGCTGAACTGCGGCCACACTTGCTGAATTAACTGGATCCCGACTTGCAGTGTACGGTCCACCTAGAGGGTTGGATAAATCATTGGTTGGATCAGCAATTGTTCGGGCAGTTGCGGCCGTACGCCAAGACTTGTACGGAATCAGTATAATTTCCTCGGTATATAGCCTTACTTTTAAAGTTCGTGCTCGATGATGGGTAATAGCAATGGATGGCTCTGTGCCACCGAGTTCCGATAACCGCGTAATTGCCTGATCAGTACTCACCTCAGAGGCAAGCGCAATTATTGAATTACCTGCTTCATCACAGATGCTGACAGGCCGGCCACGACGAAAGTCATGCGCCGCACGATCTACTGCGAGCATTGCTGCTGGCGCTGCGGGATCCCTAGATATATTTTCTATTACTGTCATCGACACTCAAGAAATCAGGCCGGGGTTATAATCAGAAGCACCCGAAGTTACGAGTGTTTATTTAGCAGATATAAGAGAGTCAATTCAAACCCGAACGTACCCGGCTATTTTTAGTAGGCCATCAAATTTCAATCTGACTCTAAGAATTGGAGACCTAAAACAGTTATTAAGCAAACAAATATTTAAATTTATTGCGGAAACATACAATATACGTTTTTGAAGTTGTCTAAGGTTCAAGTACTGTAAAATAAGGAGATATTGGATGGTTGCCTTATCGGATCAAATTAGAGGGCGCCTCAAAGACCTAAAAAAATCTGCCCACCGAGCCTCGATCGACGGGGGCCTCACACCAGACGCCATTCGCAATGTCCTCAGAAATAAGTCTCAAAACCCCCGACGGGACACCCTTGCTGGAATCGCTCGCGGTCTCGACTGGACACTCGAGGACCTTTTAGGGTCGGAGTATACCGATAACTCAATTCGGAATGACCCGGCAAGAGGCATTCCCGTGATCAGTTGGGCAGTAGCAAGTGAACTGACGGAAAAAAATTCATCATACCCTTCCGCCCAGGCTGAGGAATTTATAGTTACCCCTCCAAATTCTCGTAATCTTATAGCTTTACGGATCCAAGAAGACAGCATCGACCGAGTAGCGCCTGACGGAAGTATCATAATTGTCGACCTAAGTGATCGCCTGTTGAAACCAGGACAGTATTACGTCTTTAACCATCATGGGGATATGGTATTTAAACAATTCCAACAGGACCCAGCTCGGTTAGAGGGCGACAGCACAAATAGTTGCGCAACTACATTTAATGCAGATGACATTAAAGTCATTGGCCGCGTGACTGAGGTCACTAGAAAGCTTGCCTAACTTATTTAGACGAAACGTCTTAACACCAATTTTTGAAATAATTCGAAGGCAACCTTAGAACTTCTATACCCCTTTAGCTACCGTCAGATCGCGGCGAAGGATTGCATAGCAAAGTCCAACACCTCTTCATCAAGATCAGGAAAGGTGGCGGCAAATATCACTCTAAAATCCACATAGTCTTGTTCATCCAATTTAGCCCCAAGCTCGGTCAAATATAATCCCAAATTTGCCGTACAAATTGCTAGCCTCAATGCAGGCTCTAGCTCCGGGTTTGGCTTTGA
>Ga0114933_10004129_pt1 | contig 13808 bp, 11 predicted proteins | sample 4SBtaG_FD_89691 | JGI IMG/M metagenome (GOLD analysis project Ga0114933, IMG submission 89691) | Deep subsurface microbial communities from Kolumbo volcano to uncover new lineages of life (NeLLi) - 4SBTROV12_W25 metaG | ecosystem: Environmental > Aquatic > Marine > Volcanic | place: Kolumbo...
GCCCATCGCTCGGCCAAGAATCTCCGTCATTGCGAGCCTGAACTCGTGATCACAACTGAAGTTGGAGCACGATCGAGTTTCTGGACAGGACGGGGATACCCGTCCCGGAGTACAAGTGCGCATCCGACGTCGATGTACTCAACACGGGCGCATAGGCGATCTACGACGAGTCGGCGCACACCAAGCCAACCCTTCTCCGGTAGCTGTCCGCACAATTAAGGAGTACAGGCGGCCGTCACGTCCATGCGGTTGCGGATGAACGTCCCCCACCGACAAGGCGAGTCCGGTTTCCAGACCCAGATCATTCACTCCGACGTGGCCCTGCGGCCTCGGACGAGGCGGGTCGGCCGCTCATCCCCGTCGGACCCGGTCCAGCCAGGGCGTCATCCGCCCAGCGTCGCTGGCGATGTGCTGCAGCGCAAACCGCTTAACGCAAAGCCGTTCCGTACCGTCGAGGCTTGATATATCTCCCTTACTCAGGATTGCCAGCAGGTCCAGTGGTCTCCCGATTCGGAAATGCCCTGAGTTGTCCTTGCCAGTCAGCGCCTTTCCGTAGCGCTTGTCCCTGCCCAGGCTCAAAACCGCCTTGCCCGCGGGGAGCGGGTCCATCAGCCGCACGATGTCCCCGGGCTCCAAAGGCAACACCAAGTTGAAGTCCGAAACCGTCGCCAGTCCCAGGTGATGGAGTTCGGGGTCGGCCTTCTCGCCCGGCATGCCTGAGAGGATGTCCAGCTCCCGTTGGATTCTCTCGGCGTGCTGCTCCTCCCGGCGAGCCCGCTCCTGGAGGGTGCCGGCTCGGGTTTCGGAATCTTCCGGCGACTGCGAGGTCTCATAGAAAACCTCTTCGTCCCGACGCTCCGAGTGCTTCCGCCGAAACGCGACCTCAAGGAGGATCGCGAAGAGAACCGCCAGCCGTACAACCGTGCAGCTCTCCGGTTCGTCTACGTCGTGCCACTCTCCGCCGAGCAGCCACGGCATGCCCGCCTTCGTGTTCTCAGCTCCACCTTCGTAGATCCGCTGCGCTGCCTCGGAATGTGCGACCAGCCAGAACTTTCTGGCAAGCGTCTCCGCCTCCCTGAAGGCGGCCGGCGCCGCCGGTAGGAGGTCGAGCCAGGCGGCAACCTCGGTGCTCGGGATGCTGGCCTCGAACTCATAGCCGCCGCCGGCGTCCTGAACGTCCGCCGTGTCGTAGAAGAACGACCCAAGGCGGAAGCGACGGCATCCTTCGGCGGTGAACAGTTCGATGTGCTCGTCGCCATCCAAGTGCTCATTCTGCCGCGCCAAATCTCGCAATCGCTCAGTCTCGACCACGGAGAGTTCCACGCGGCCCGACTCGATCCCGGCGACGATCGCCTTTCTGTATTCACAGACGGCGATCTCGAACAGCGCGGGGAGCTCTGTGTGCTTGCTCACCTTGTCCCACAGGATGTGCACTCCCTTCGGCCGGAACAGCTGGAGGAGGGCCAGCTGGTCGCGGAACAGGTCAAAGAAAGCCGTGTACGGGATGATCACTGCGGGGTGCTCGGGGGCCTGAACGGCCCGGATGATCGCGGCCGTCAGCCCGGCCGCCGGCGCACCACATGCAGTTGTTCGGCAGACTTCATTCGCCATATTGAGGTCCGTGATGTGCACGTCAGCCGGCGTGCGCCTGCCGGCCACATCGTCCGGCGTCAACATCGTGCACAACTCGAAGAACGATTCGAGGCGCCTCCGATTCGCGTCGGCCGGGAAGATGCCCGCCTCATCGTCCACCCAGTCAATGATGATGTTCTGAGGTTCCAGTGCTGTGATCTCACGTGCCATGACGTTCCTCCTTTGCTCCGTTTGTTGCCAAGCTCAGGTTAAGGACAAACTCCTCGTGGCGCTCCTCGCCCTCGATGCGCCACCCGACCGAGAGCGGGGCCCATCTCCCGGCAATGCCCCGCAGCCTGGTGAGGAAGGACCTTCTGGATGTTTGAGTCTCATGGGGTTGGGCCGCCGACAGCGCGCGGTCCCTCGATGCTGATCCGAGGCGGTTTCTAAAGATGAGCTCCAGCCCGGCATCCTGCTGAAGAGCCCTGACATTCACCCGCACCTTGCCTTCCTCCGGCTCGCCGTGCCAAGCCGCGTTGTTCAACACCTCCATGAAGATCCCACACAACACATCCTCACTGAGATCGCCAGGCCGTATCCGCGCATCCGCAGCTTCGGCCAGGACTACGACGCGCGGCAGCTCCTCCTTTCGGACGTCGAAGTTAACCAACGACTCGGCCTCGGCCAGGACCGTGGTCAACAGCGCACCCTTTAAACTCTGGTACTTCTCCAGAATCCCCTCGCCACCCTCGGTCGCCAGCTCCCCGAGAGCCATCAGCCCGAAAGCGCATCTCTGCCCGTAAAGTACCCGGTTGGCAGCCCGGAGGAAATCCGCCGCGAGCTCCGGCCGTTCGATTCCACCCGAGACGAACTTCAACTTGGTCTCCATCGGCGGGAAACGAGATGACAGGAGCGCGCAGAGATCTTCGACACCCATCGCCCGCAGCGAATTAGCGGTTCCATGGAACACCATCCCGAGGGCATCGAGGTAGATCTCAGCTGCGGCGTTCTCGATCTCCACTCGCTCAAGGAATCGCCAGTAACACTGCAGCACGATCTCACGGAAGAGGAGCGCGCGCAGCCAGGTTTTATCCTCAGCGCCGCAGTCCGGGTCGTCTCGGATGAGGACGTACACACCACCCCAGGGCCATTGTTTCGAGGTGAACGGGATCGAATGCAGGGTTAGCCTCTGTAAGCCGCAGGTCTCGAACCAGAGCCTCGCCAACGCGCAGCTCTGAGGATCGACTCCGGTCGCGCGGGCTAAGCCTAGCTGCCCGTATGGTGCGAGCACTCGCCTCAGGGTCTCTTCCCTGACCGGGTCGAGTTCGAATGGCGCACCCTCGAGTAGGTCCACGCTCTCCAGCTCCGAGCCGCTCATGGAGAGGCACGTGCGTGTGAAGTCGTCCGTCGTCTCACGGAACATGTCACTGATCAGCTCTTCGGCCGGCTCCGAGAAACCGAAGCCCTTTCCCTCCAGCACTACCCGGACCGAGTTGCCGGAGTAGTCGTCGTCCGTCAGGAGCACGTCCGCGTGCGAGCCAGACTTGGTATTGGATTCCAGTTCCTGGGCCAGCCCGCGGATCAATCCACCGCCCAGCCCCAGATCTACCAGAACACCTGAGAGGCGCAGGTACGCCATGACTCCTGCCGCTTGCCGGGCGAAATCATCATCGCCGGTCGATGGGTTCCTCACCAAAGGAGTGTGTTCGTAGTCCAATGGCGTGCCGGTGAGGGACTGGCCCACGACGCATCGGGCGAACACGACCTCGGGCATGTCGTCCCAGAGCTGATTCAACGCCGCCCTCATCGTCTCGGACACAAGGGTCGGAAAGTGTGTGGTCTCCGAGTCAGGGTGGGTGTTCTCCAGGCACCGGACGATGCCCTGCGGGCTCAAGCTCGACACACTCGCCACCTATTCACAGGACTCCGTTTCCTGTGTTCACGACGAGTACGGACTGGTCCGCCGCTATCTCGGAGTGCACGTCAAGCATCGCGAAGGCGGCAGCGGCGCTTGGCTCGGCTGCCACGTGCATCGGTATCCTGCTCAGAGCGCTGAGGATCATGTCGTCGGAGATTGCCAACACTAAGTGCCGCGGGTAAAGAGGATGTCGCGCTTCCCCGTCTCGGATCAGAGCGTCAAAGAAAGGCGAGTAACGACCATAGATTTTGTCCGCCACCGAATCGGCAAGAAGCGTAGTCACGCCTATGACCCTCACCTTCAGCTCGTACCGCTCGACATACTGCACGAACTCCTCGAACAAGACCCCCGCACCGACGGGCACCACCACGACTGAAGGAGCCTCCGACATGGACTCAAGCGCTTCTGCGAGGATGCTCTCGTAGGCAGCGACTTCGATGCCATAGCTGACGTCGCGATGCGACGAGAAGCTCAAGCCTCGGCTCGTCGCCAGGGCCGCGATGTCTTGCTGAGAAAGTCGAGCGTTCTCAAGGGCGTACTCCTCGCATACGCATCCGAGCCGCTCCACGCGCCGCAACAAACGACTCCCGAGCATCTCTCGGCCGATATTGTCTGGGCCGATGACATGGGATGAGAATCCGGTCGGAAAGACGCAGAACAGCTGCGGCCTGCGTTCATCGGAGAATGCGGAAGAGAAGGCCTCTGCCAAGCTCAAGGCCGTGTTGCCCATCGTTATCGACGAGATCAGGGCACCGGGATCCGCGTCTGGCTCCAACAGGTCGGCCAACCGCCATGCCAGTCGGTCCTTGAAGGTTCCCGTGGGGCATCGCCCCTCGTCCTTGACCCACACGTCGGCGCGCCCATCCCAAGGCAACCTGAGTAGGGGGGTCTCGACCGTCGGCAGCTTCGATTCACGCACGCACGGAACTCTAGCAGGCCCCCGCGCTCGACGCCATGGACGGCGCAATTGCTCGGGCTGATCCGAATGACGGCCTCTCTCACTCCCCGCCGTCGTCGCCTGCGCCAGGACTCGAGCAATGCCTTGGCGGCGAACCCATCGACTGGCTCTGAGGCAAAGTTGCACGCCCTCCGCCCTACCGCGCGGTGAAGCCGCTGCGGTCGATCTCTCGAACGGAGGCCGCGTCGACCAGGTAGTTCCTCAGCAATACGTTGCGCGGGACGTCCTTGTTCTCGAGCACATCGTGGAGCAACCTGGCACTGGCCCTTCCCATCTCGACGGGCTCACCCACCAGCAGATAGGAGAGGTAGCCTTCCACGAGCAGCTTCTCTCCTTGGGGGTCGATGTCCTTCGCCACGATCGCGATCTTGTGCGGAGGGGCTCCCGACTGCCGGACCGCCTCAGCCGCGCCGATGCCGTTTTGCACATACCACGTGTAGATCCCCGCCAGGTCGGGGTGACCGGACAGGATCCCCTCAACCCTTTCCAGCGCGGGCGGTGCCTGCGCTGGTAGATACTCCTCCCGGACCACCTCGATCTTCGGGAACCTGGCGAAGTACGTCTTGGCGGCGCGCCACATTTCATCGGTCGTCTCGAGGCCGGGAGGCCCGATGAGAGCGGCCACCTTTCCTTCTCCACCAATCGCCTGCGTCAATGCCATCGCCAGCTCCCATCCGTTTTGGTAATTCGCCAGCATCACACGCCCCGCGATCCTGTCTGAGCTGATATCGACATTCTCCGCGATGATCGGAACTCCGGCGTCGTACGCGCGGTCCACGAACGGGACCACGGCCGAGTCGCTCACCGCATGGAGAATGATCCCCGCGACCTTCTTCTGCGTCAGGTTCTCCAGAATGTCAGTCTGGGCCTTAATGTTCTTGTAGCCCCCGGCGGTGTACTTCTGCGGTTCGTAGCCCAGCTTCTCAAGCTCTTCGGAGACGCCCGCCCACTTCAAGTCGTAGTACGGGCCATCGTTCGGCAAGACGTACGCAACGGTGCGAGACTCGGGTTGCCAGATACGTTCTGCACCGCGCTCCTGGATCTCGGCGTCCGCCGTTCTACCCCGTGGAATGGTCATACCCACGACCACGCCCAGCCCGAGCATTAACACGAGCGCCGCAGACATCACTGACTTGTTCATGCTGAATCTCCTGGCCTTTCGGCCTTAATCACGACTCCGACGATGATCATGACGCCGAGCACGACGTCCCGAACGTGTGAGTTCAGGTCCGTCAGGTACAAGGCGTTCTGAATGAGAGCAAAGATCGCCACTCCCCGCACGGCTGCCCACACCCCTCCGATCCCGCCGGACAAGAGGACGCCCCCCATGACCGCGCTGCCGATCGACTCGAAGAGGAGCCCCTCTCCGAGATGAGGGTTGCCCTGGTGAATCCGCGCCGTCAACAGGATGGCCGCGCCCCCGGTGAATAGGCCGCATATCCCGTAGGCGACGGCAAAAACGAGGATGCGATTGATGCCTTGAGCGATGGCCGCCGTCGGATTGCTGCCCATCGCGTAGATGTGCAGACCGAAGACGAAGTGCCGCAAGTAGATGTGCGCCATCACGGCAAGGCTGCACGCGACGATGAATGACACGGGGACGAACCCGACGCTGGAGGTACCAAGCCAGATCAGAAAGTCCCCGGAGATCGCCGGCGTCTCGGTGAGCGGGCTCCCGCCTGTCCTGAACATGAGGATCCCGGTGAGTATGTACATGCCCGCGAGCGTGCCTATCAAGGGATCCAGACGGGCCTTCGCGACCAACGCACCCGAGACCGCTCCCAGGGCGCTCGAGCCGAGCAGAACCACCCCGACGGCGCCGACCGGGCCAATGTCCTTAAAAAGGACGAACAGCACGACGCTCGACACGCCGACCATGACTCCCTGGGTGAGGTCGATAGCGCGGATGAGTAGGACGAAGGTCTGGCCGATCGCCAGCAAAAGCAAGGGCGCGGCCTGACCGAGGAGGTTTTTGACGTTGGATGCGTCTCCGAAGCTCGGAATCGCCAACGTACAGGCCACGATCAGCGCCAGCATCGTGATCTCCCGAGGGTAAGTGACCAGAATCTTGTAGTTGAGGCGCGGCATTGGTGCTGGCTAGCAGTCAGGCCGGGCTTTCGGTCCGCAGCGTGGGTGGTGCATCACGGCCCCGGCTCGCGCGCCTAGGCAGTGGTAATGATCGGGGAAACAGGTAGCGATCAAGAGGTTTCTCGAACTTGCTGTGTGATCCAGGAGCAGGCCGGCGATGGTGTCGTGGGATGGCTCGTCCAGACCCATCAGCGGCTCCTCAGCGACCAAGAGCCTCGGCCTCGCCTCCAGCAGGCTGGCTAGGATCAGCCTCTGTTGGTTGCCGCCGCTCAGGGTGCCAACCGGGGCGTGGCGGCCGGGCCACGAGATGCCGGCGCGGGCCTCTATCCGGTCCACCAGACGGCCCTCCTCCGCCGGAGATCGCATCGCCGTGCAGCTTCTTCGCAAGGCAAGCAGGGAGGCATTCTCCTGGACCGACATCGCGGCGAAGAGAGAGTGCTGCTCCTTGTCCGTGGACATCACGCGAATGCCCTCGTCCGCGCCGCTCCGTATGTACCTCCATTCCCCTCCGGGTTCGTCTCGAAGCCTCACGCTATAGTCAGAGCGTGCCTCGTGAAGGGCGGCGACCGCCTGCGACCGGTGGACCGCGTCGTCGAAGATCATCACGGAGGGGTGGCGCGGGTAGAGCTTGACCAGCACCGTGTTGTTCAGAGTGAGCGATGCGATCTCGATCTCCATGCTCGGCACGGTCCCCCGTGGAGCGCTCATCGCAGACCCCCCATCCGATTCTGAAGGACCGGCTGGAGCCTGCTTGAGGTCGGCCCCCTCAAGTACCTCGCTCTGCCCCGACCGCGAGGGGAGCCCCTCCTTGCGCTCGACCACTCTGCCGCCGTCCAGGTCGATAGCTCGCCCCCGGAGGGCAGCAACGTCTTCCGCGTTGTGGGTGACTAATACGACCGTGGTGCCGTTCGCGTTTACGCGACGCAGCACACCGAACAGCTCTGTCCGCGCTGCGGAGTCGAGAGCGGAAGTCGGCTCGTCCAGGAACAGCACCGACGGCCTGCGCATCAATGCCCTGGCGATCTCGAGCTTCTGTCTCGCCGGAAACGAAAGCGACCCACACACCGCGTCCAGCGGGAGGTCAATCCCGATCTTCCCGCAGTGCCGGCGGGCCATCGCTCTGGCCGAGGCCTTCGTCCAGGCGCGCCAGGGCGACCCATCGACGGCAGCCAGGAGCAGGTTCTCGGTCACGGTCAGGTCCTGGAAGAGCGAGAGCTGCTGGAACACGCAAGCCGACCTCGACCGTCGCAGGCTCGGTGCTGAGCCTCCGGCAAGGGTCACCGTTCCGCTCGTGGGCGCGAGGCGCCCTGTGAGCAGGCCGACCAGCGTCGACTTCCCCGCGCCGTTCTTGCCGCGAAGCACGTAGATGGAGCCTCTCTCAAGCTGCAGGGTGACGTTAGTCAGCACCTCGTTCCCGCGGTCGTAGGAGAAGTGCACTGAGTCCAGGCTCGCGATCAGGTCAGTCACGCTCAGCCCTCTCGTACAGAGTGACAGAGGAGATCGCTGTGACCGGTTGTCGCAGGCGCGGGCCGTAGCCCGAGCGCGCGAAAACGTCGTCAAGCTCCGAGCAAGTGAAGCACCTTCCGCCGCCCGTCGTCAGAGCGAAGTGCAGTCCCAGGATCGAGGCGGCGAGCCCCTGCGGCGGACCCGTGTCCACCAGGTACTCGTGTACGAGGATGCGGGCCCGCTCGCGGCCAAAGGGTCGTAGCCCACGGACAAGGTCGACGCAGTCCGCCATGGAGTAATGATGCAGCACGTTGCTGATCCACATGGCGTCGACAGGCTCGAAGCCCTCCGGGCAGCGCAAGGCCGTCAGGTCCCTCGACAGCCACGTCGTGCCGGGGGCCTCTCGCTTGGCGATCGACTCCACGACGAACGGAAAGTCCAGACAGACGACCTCGTCCGCGACGCCGGCTTTGACGAAGGCTCGGGCGTAGTCCCCGGCTCCCGCGCCGACGTCGAGCAGCCTCGGAGCTCGGAACCCGATACGTTCCGCCCAGGAGACGACCTTGGGAGTACTACGGCGCGCGAGCTCTGAGATCCCCCCGAAGTAGCGCGCCGCTCCCGGGTGGCGCCCCTTGAAGAGCTCCTGGTCGAGGGCGGTCGGCGTGGCCTCCCCCCGCGCAAAGCCCTCGGCATTCTCCCACCGCTCCCACGCCCCGCTGAAGCCGATGATAGAGTCGATATCGAAGATCGTTGCAAGCCCCGAAAAGCAGGAGGCGGAGGCAGCGCTGTCGGGGTCTTCGAGCTGCGGCGCGGCTTTGAGGATGGCTGAGACGGCGCGCGCCAACGGTTCGCGGACTTCAGCGGGCGTGCCCGCATCCTCGGCCGCGAAGCGGCGGAGGTGGTATGCGATCTTGTAGGCTGTTCCGTCCATGGTGGCTTTTGGCGCGGGCTGGCCGCTGGAGAGTGGCGCAGCATAGGGGCCGGCCCGACGCCGCGCTGACAGCTGCTGACTGGAGCGCAAATCCGGCTTGGCCGCACCCCTCCGGAGGGGGGGGCTAGCCGCAAAGGATTTGAACTGCCTGGGGTTAGTGGGCCCCAGAGCTTTGGGTCATCGTAGAACTGGCTCTGTTATCTGGGCCGCCTCGGGGGCCCTTCCGGAGGGAGGGCCTGCGCAGGAAGAGACGATCCATAAGATGGTGGGCCGCAAGGTGTTACGGCTGTTGAGTCCCGGACCGGGCCCACCAAACCCAAGCAGTTCACAAAGGATGCTCCTCGCGGGTCGAGGCGCGCCCACCGCGACGGCAGCAACGGGGCGCGGCCAGTGTCGAGCACAGTAAATCTGGGCCCCGCAACCCGCGCCCACGGCGCCCGTAAAGGCCGCGTAAAGATTCCTGACGCTCTCGGAACGGGGGACCTTGTGAGTTCCAGAGCCCGGGCCGCTTCCCCTACCTTCCGGCGTCCCACTCACAGCCACCCCGCTTTAGTTGATCCGGTGGAGGAGGGCACTCATCCGATCCAGAGTGACAGCCGGGAGGCAGCACGAGAACTGCAAAGAGGCACACGGGCGATTGGACGCGACCGAGTTCTTGGACCCCACGAGGTCTCTTCAACGAGGTAGGCGCCCACGTCGGCTTGATGTCGGTTGAGGAAGCCGGAGAGAGTCAGCAGGAGGGCTTGGAGGGAGTAGAGACAGTCTGCATACACTCAGAATACGTGCCCCGATTTCGCCGTAATCGCGGGCAATCAGACGCAGCCGACTTCATAGACCCACGGCGTTGCCTTGCCAGCGCAGAGCGAAACGCTCACGGGCTCTTCGCTGGAGGCCCACAAGTAATTCTGAACGCAGCAGATCATCCTGCGTCACAGCCGCCCGCCAAGAGTCCCAATTGGCCATCGATGAGCGCTCCGAGAGCCGAGGCTCACGTGTCTGATTGGTACCCGCTCGTTGTGCGTGGCGTAGTTCCGAGGGCACGCAGCCCAAGCGCCTCAAAAGGACCTTGGTTTCCCAGATCTCGCGCTCATGTCGACAAGAGTCGCGGCCCCTTGGGGAGCCGGCCTGGGGGATCCCTGCTCCTCGCCAGGGCCGCCAGCCAGCTGGCCCCGCTCGTCGTCAGGGGCCGTCAGTAGAGGCTCGCCCCCTCCTGGGATACTCCGCATCCGCGAGTCAAGGCAGACCTAAGCAGGCCAGCCGCAAGTGAGGCTCACTCGACATGAGAGCTCCCCCCTGCGCTTCCCGGCTCGGCGGGAACACACAGCCAGAAACCCGAAAGGCGATCCGCGCCGAATAGGGGCCGCACCAGAGCGGCACCACGCGCACGCGATCTGTGAACCCATCGCTGCCGGAGCGCAGCACCCAAGCACGAGGAGAACGAAACATGGGTAAAGCCAGCCAAAGACGAAAAGCCCGACGCAGGACCTACCTGGCCGACTTGGCCAACCGCAACCCAAAGCGGTTTTCGGCCGAATGGGCCAAGCGTCTCAGGAGCTGGGCGCACGAGGCCGCGCTCCGGGTGGAGCAGAGCGCCCCGCTCCCGTGGAAGAGGACGGATGGAGAAGCGCGGGACCCCAGGGCCTTTGCCCTGATTGAAGAGGCCATGGCGCTCCTCGCCGAGTGCGGCCCCGTAGCCCTGGCCCAAGAAGGCGAGGCTACGCGGGAGTTCCTCACCCATTGGTGCAGCCGCGCTGTCTCCCGCGCGGCTGACCCCCGCATGTACCGGCTGAGCAATGCCCGATCGAATCGGGAGCGCATGACGACCCACGCGTTCAAGCTCCCCTACTAGCAGCCCCCGAACAAGCTACGCCGAGGTGGAACCAAGCAAGGACCGCCTCGCTGGCGCGCCGCCGCGCTCACCCGGAGCGGAAGGCGAACAGCGCCGAGCCCGGCGCAATTTCCGCGTTGGCAAATGGAGATCCTGCCTGTCAGGTCCGGTCAGGGTGCGCGAATGCCGCTGGGCTAGAAACAGGAACTCAGCCAGCCGGTCCAAACCGAAAAGCGCTCGCCGCCGACTAGGTCAATGAGCTCGATCCTATCGAGCACACGACAGCACCCATACCTAAGCGACAGACGGCGGGCCGCGGGAAGACTGCACCCCCGACTGCCGACGCCTGCGATCAGGGTCGAGCCTCGACCCGCACCCCAACCTGCAACCCCCTGCGACGGAAACCCGACTCATGAAGAACCGAGAAGAGACAGCCAAGCCCCTCGAGTGGCAAGAAATCGAAGCGCGCACCGTCGAAGGACTGGACGCCGAGGCCGTTGGCACCCGGCACGCAATTGACCACTGGCGGGCCGACTGCTTGAAAACCCAGCGCAACGCTGACGAGGCGGACCTCTTCCATATCGTCAGTACACCGGCTGCTAGAGCGGCCCTGATTGCGTACTTCCGCAGCGACATCGCGGAGAATGAAGCACTCTACCGCCTGAAGTCCATGCGCAATGCTCGAGATGCCTCGCGGGCACAGCTTGAAGAAGCGCTCGGCACTCACGAAGGCGTCTTCGTCAACACTGAGGCTGGCGAGAGGTTCGTGCCGGAGCTCCAAGGCGTGATTCGCGTCTCAGAACAACAGAAGAACGCCCGGCGGCGCCGGGTAGTTGAGGCGATCTCGGAGCTCGCGCACACACCCGAAGATCTTCCAGCATTTCCGGCCATCCCCGGGGCAATGATGGATGAGTTTTCAAAGGACCTTCGAGAGATCCTCACCGAAGGAGGAGATCTAGCTAAGGAGACAGTTCTGCAAATCTGCAAGGACCGACGGTTTGCCTCCGAGGTCACAGATGACTCCCGTGTGCCGGGCGTCCTGCAGTTTTTGGCCAGCCTCGTCCTCACCGTGAAGGAGAAAGATTCCCTTCCCGCCCCGGCTCGGGCTCTTGGCTTCGCCGGCGCCACCGAATGCGCGTAATGGCCACAGCCAAATAGGTGGCGAGTGCGCGACAGGTCGCCACGGTGGAGCGGGTCCGGTCCTGAGCGATCGGACCCGGTCATCCTTGAAGAACCAAACCTGCCTACTGCGCCGTGCTCCCATTGGGGTGACACATGCTGGCCCACCGAAGCGGCGCCATTGAACCGGCGGTAGCTACGCGAAGCTCATCCCTTGCCTGGTCAGGTCGCGTCAGGCATGGCCAGCCCCCGAACAAGCTACACCGAGGCGGAATCAAGCAAGGACCGCCTCGCTGGCGCGGCTCCGCGCTCACCCGGAGCGGAAGGCGAACAGCGCCGAGCCCGGCGCAATTCCCGCGCTGGCAACAGGACATCTTTCCTGTCAGGCCCGGTCAGGGTGTGCGAATGCCGCCGGGCTAGAAAAGGAACTCAGCCAGCCGGTCCAAACCGAAAAGCGCTCGCCGCCCAACCTCAAGCCACCACGATGTCCAACAAAAATAAACTCCGCCATGAGGGGCCCACCCGGCTGACTTTTCACGCCCGGATAAAAATGGAGGCCCGAGGAATCTCCCGCTCGGCTGTGATGGAAACGATCGCGAACCCGTTCGTTCGCCGCGTCGCAAGAAACGGATGCCGCTCGGTGACGGCGCCCCAGCTCTGCGGCCACCGAATATTTTGGCTGGTAGTAATTGTTGGGCCCGATCCGCGCGGCGGCGAGCAGGTGGTGACGGCGTATCCGCTGGAGGCCTCGCCCCCCGCCGCATGAAGGTGCCGATCCCCAGCAGGATGGCTGCCGCAGCGCAGCGCCCTTCGCCGCGCCGGGGCCGCAGGGCGGCGCCCCCGCGCTGCGCAAAATCCAGCGCACTCAGAACACCGGGCAGCCACTTGCCCGGCCTCGGGCGTCCGACTTCCGGGCCCCTCCACAACCTCCTTATTAGGAACTGACTGATGAAATTTCTCCTTTTGACCCTAGCCGTCATCGCCCTTGCGGGATTTCTCCTCTTCGGCGCGGATGCCTTTGTCGGGCACGCCCAGAGCTCCGCTAAACAACTGAGAACCGAGATCGAAGCTAACATCCCGACCGACCATGACCTCGTTTATGCGCGCCAGGAACTCCGGAAGCGCGTCAGGGCGCTCGCGCGGAAGCGGGTGGAAGTCGCCAAGCTCGAGGCGAGCGCCGGCGACGCCGCCCACAAGGCCGAGGAGAAGGAGCACGAGATCGCCAAGGCCGAGAGGGAACTCGCGCAGGAAGCTGAGCTCCTGGCCGATCCTCGGGCGACGTTCCAGATCGGCGGCCGCCCCTACGCTCGCGCCGAGGTCCAGGCGGATGCCCGTCGGAGACTCATTTTGCTGGACAAGCACAACCGCGAGCTCAATAGCATTCGCCAGACCGCAACCGACCTGAGCGCGGCCGCAGAAGCCGCGCACGCCGTCATGGCCAATGCGGAATCCGTGTACCGTGACCTCTTCGCCGAGCTTGAGCTGCTCGAGTCAAGCATCGCCAACGGAGAGTTGGTGAGGGAGGCGCGAAAACTCGCCGGCTCGTTCGAGCTGGAGGATGGCATCGAGTCCGAACTCGCGAACGTGCTCCACCGCCTTAGGGGCACAGAGCGCGAGGTCTGGGCTCTCGCGGGCGACCCGGTCAGCTCGGCCTTCGAGAAGCACCTCCTGATCGATTTCTCGTCGAGTGACTCGGCAGATATCGACGGCCGAGAACTCCGCGAGGAGATTGCCAAAGCCCTCGGCCAGCCGCTGCCCGATCCCGTCGGAACCCCGGCTGCCGGCTTCACCCTCGGTTTCGACAACGAGTGATCCCTGCCACCCCATGAGACCTTTGACCCTGTCCCTGACTATCGGCGCCCTCATCTTGGCTGGGGGCGTCGGGGTCTTCGCCCTTCTTCAGGCGGACGCCCCCGCCCCCGCCCCCGGCCCCGACCCCGACCCCGAC
>Ga0114933_10004134_pt1 | contig 13802 bp, 10 predicted proteins | sample 4SBtaG_FD_89691 | JGI IMG/M metagenome (GOLD analysis project Ga0114933, IMG submission 89691) | Deep subsurface microbial communities from Kolumbo volcano to uncover new lineages of life (NeLLi) - 4SBTROV12_W25 metaG | ecosystem: Environmental > Aquatic > Marine > Volcanic | place: Kolumbo...
GGGCGGTTCGAGATCGTGCTCACGAACAAGAACACCTCCTTCGTCTTCCGGCTCGAGGCGGACGGCACGATGACCGACCTGACGGACGCGATCCTGCCGACCCGGGAGGGCCGAGGCTTCTGGGGAGGCACCCTCGCGGACTTCGACGGTGACGGCGATGTCGACCTCTTCGGCCAGGCCATCGGCAGCTTCAACCGCCTCTATCGAAACGAAGGGGGCACGCTCCAGGACATCACCGCCTCGACGGTCTTCTTCGGCGTGGAGTACTCCAGCAAGGGCAGCGCCTGGGGGGACATGGACCTGGACGGGGACCTCGACCTCGTCGTCTCGAACGAGACCTCGACCTTTGACGACGACGGCTACGACCCGCCCGGCGACGGGCCGCCCAACCAGGTCTACGAAAACCTGGGCAACAGCACCTTCAAGCTCCGCGAGGACCTGCTCAGCCACAAGGCGTCCCACAGCTACACCTTCCTGACGGCGTGGCTCGACCTGGACGGCGATCTGGACCCCGACATGTACTCGGTGAACGCCTTCGGCCACACGATGTGGGGGAACCGGCTCTTGGAGAACACCCTCGAAGACGGCGAGCTCGGCTTCGAGGACGTCAGCCGGGACGCCGCGGTCTTCCAGGACATGGACGGCATGGGGCTGGGCATCGGCGACCTCAACGGCGACGAGCGCATGGACCTGTTGGTCACCGACTGGGGCCGGCTGTGGCTCTTCGAGTCCGCGGGGCCGATGAGCTGGTACGAGACCACCACCGCGCGAGGGCTGGGCTTGTCGGATCGCGACGACCGGGTGGTGGCCTGGGGCAGCGAGCTGGTCGACCTGGACAACGACACGGACCTGGACGCGGTGGTCCTGTTCGGCCAGTCCCTGCGCCGGGCCGCTCAGGCCGAAGAAGGACAAGGCCAGGCCAACCCCGAGTTCCAGCCGGACGGCCTGTGGATCCAGGACGAGGAGGGCCTCTTCGAGCTCGCCGCCGACGAGTGGGACTTCTCGGACGAGCTGGGCGCCGGTCGGGGATTCTCCAGCGTGGACCTGAACGATGACGGCTACCCGGACATCGTCAAGCGCATGGTCGACGAGCCCGCCACGCTTCACCTCAGCCGTTGCGGCGAAAATCACTGGCTCAAGGTGCGGCTCGCCCACCCGGCCCCGAACACCCAGGCGATCGGCGCACGCGTGCGCATCGTCGTCGACGGCGTGCCCCAGAACCGGTGGGTCGTCGCGGGCGGCACGAGCCTCGGCTACGGCGGTCCGAACGAGGTCCAGTTCGGCCTCGGCGCGACCGAGGTCGTCGAGTCCCTCGAGGTCTTCTGGCCCGACGGCGCGGTCACCTCATTCGACGACGTCGAGGGCGATCGCCGCGTCTGGGTCGCCCGCGAGGGCGCGAGCATCCCGGGGATGCCCTGACGGACTTCAGCCGCAGGTGGCGGTGATGATGTCCTCGTCCACGTCATAGCCGCGCAGGAACTCCGCGCGCTTGGTCTTCATCGTGGCGACCCAGGTCTCGTAGATTTCGAGCTTCCCGGTCGCCTCGTAGTGCTTGCGGGGCTCGAGGATCGCGACGGGGATCTGGGCGATCAGAGAGGCGTTGTCCGGGTGATCGGTGTCCACGACGGCGTAGCCGAAGTCCGGATCGGTCTTCCACACGATGCGGTTCGTGAGCAGGGCCTCGAGCATCGCCGAGGAGTGGCGGATCTTCACCTTGAAGCCCACCCCATCCTTGACGCTCTTGGCGTCTCCGGCGACGAAGCCGGTGTTCATCATCCACAGCCCGACGCCCTCCATCGTCGCGGCGAGCTCGGAGAAGCGCTTGGCCTGCAGGCCGTGGGCCAGCGGGAAGAAGGGCTGGGTGAAGGGGCTGCGGGTCTTGCCGCGCTCCTTGCCCGCCGCCGAGGTCTTGGTGGTCTCGCCGAGCATGAAGAAGCCCGCGGCCTGCTTCGGGTCCACGAACTTGACGATGCCGGGGGTGCAGGCGTCGACGCCCTCGTCCCGGTTCAGGATGCCCATGTACTCGACGGTGTCGATGTCGTGGAGGTCCGCGGCGTCCTCGACGGCGCTCATGGGGATGATGCTGCGGCCGTTCTCGGTCCACTTGACGAAGTCCCAGCCGTCGAGCGGCGTGCCGTCATCGACGATCGAGTCGATCGCGACGTCGCCCGAGGCGTAGGCGGCGACCTTGTCCGGGTCGGCGCCGGTGGCGACGAGGACATCGGACAGGCGAGCGACCTCGGTCGGGCTCAGCAAGCCCTTGAAGAAGTCGAAGCCGCCGTCGGCGTCGGTGTAGACGTTCTCGACCCAGGCATCCGAGCTCACGGTCCCGCGGTAGATGACGGGCTCGCTGTCCTCGGTCAGGCCGAAGGTCTTGGCGAAGCAGCCGTTCTCGGTGACGGACATCTCGCCACCGGGCCAGAGGCTGACCATGTCGTCCTGGATCGGCCAGGTGACGTCGCCCTGCTTGCTGAACGTCGTCGTGGTCTTGCCGGTGCCAGACAGGCCCATGATGGTCATCGAGACCCGGCGTCCGTCGAGCTCGACGGCCTTGGCGCCGGCGTGCAGCGTGAGGCCGCCGTCGACGAAGACCTTGTGGTTGAGCATGCGCAGCGCGGCCTTCTTGGACTCGCCGAAGTAGTCGGGGCCCATGATGAAGGTCGTGTAGTTCTCCAGATCGACGAGGATGATCTGGCCGCCCTCGACGCCCTCGGGCCGGAAGTCCGGGGTGTAGACGATGCGGAAGGTGGGGTTGAAGGACAGCGGCTCGGCGGCCTGCTCGGGGCCCTCGACCTCCTCGCGTGAGAAGGCCAGGATGGACTGCATGCCGGCGATGTTGGCGCCCTCGAGGGTGTAGAGCCACTGCGTCGCGACTGCGCGGGGACCGACGCCGACCCAACCCTGGACCTCGATCAGCTGGCCCTTGGCCTCGATGTAGGCGCGCTGGGCCTGGATCAGGACCGATGCGTCGTCCTCGGAGATCGTCTTGTGCGAGAAGCCGCCGTCGCCACCGTCGTGGATGATGAAGGTCCGCTTGGACTGCCGAGCCTTGTTGCGTGCCACCTTGACCAGGTTGCCGCAAGCGGTCCGTGACACCGCCGGAGTGTGCTCGAGGCTGAGCTGGCAGAGCGTGTCCTGATCCGGGTTCGTCAGGTACTCAGCGACGTAGGGGTGGAGCGAACTGACGTCCGGAGTGCTTACGGCTGTGCTCAAAGCGGGCCTCGCCGGTCTCAGAGGTGGGGAAGTGCGGGCACCTTATGTGCCCGGGTCCGAGCCTGCTCGGAATATCCTTGCGCTTTCGTCACCGGCAAGCGGAGCGCTACTGGACGTCGAAGATCTTCCCTGCCTTCTCGGGGCGGGTGTCGTTGAAGGTCAGCGTCAAGTTGTAGGTGCCCGCGGACAGGGAGAGGTCCTCGACCGCGACGCCCTGCTTGGCCTCGCCGGGGCTGACCCGCCAGAGGGTCTCGCCGCCGCTGCAGCTGGGGTTGCTGCGGTGGACCTCGGAGCCCTGGTGGACCTCGACCACGGTCTCCCGGACCAGGCAGTCGTTCGCGGTCGTGAACTCGATCGTTCCATTGCACTCGCTGCCGACGGTGCCGAAGATCGTCACCGGGCCGGAGCAGTTCGAGCAGACGCCGCTCGAGTCCAGGATCTTGGCGCCCCAGATGAGGTCCTCGACGCCGCAATCTGCGTCGGTGTCGGAGTCGGTGTCCGCGTCGGTGTCCGCGTCGGCCTCGCCGCTGTCGGCGGCCTCGCTGTCGTCGGTGGTGCCGTCGTCGGGGGCGGGGGTGCAGAAGAGCAGGAGAGAGATCAGCATGGCGGGTCCCTGTTTCGGCGCGAGTCTACGCAAAGGGCGTGCGGGTTCGCTCGGTTAGGGGGCGGAGCGGAGGTCTCATGTCCGAAGTCGTCATCATCGATGCCCTTCGAAGCCCGATCGGTTCCTTCCTGGGCGGGCTGTCCCAGGTGCGCGCAGACGATCTGGCCGCACACGCGATCGGGGCGCTCCTGGAGCGCACCGGCATCGATCCGAGCGAAGTCGACGATGTCTTCTTCGGCTGTGCGAACCAGGCGGGCGAGGACAACCGGAACGTCGCGCGCATGGCGCTCTTGCTGGCCGGGATGCCGCAGAGCGTGCCCGGCGTCACGGTGAACCGGCTGTGCGCTTCGGGGCTCGAGGCCGTCAACCAGGCCGCGCGCGCCGCCCAATGCGGTGACGGCAGCGTCTACATCGCCGGCGGCGTCGAGAACATGAGCCGGGCCCCCTACGTCTTCCCCCGAGGTCCGGTGGCGCCCAAGGCCGGCAACATCACCGGCTACGACAGCTGCCTGGGCTGGCGCTTCCCGAACAAGAAGATGGAGGCGATGTTCCCGCTCGAGGCCATGGGCTGCACCGCCGAGAACCTGGTCGACAAGCACGGGCTCTCCCGCGAGGCCCAGGACGCCTTCGCGCTGGAGTCCCACGCCAAGGCCATCGCGGCCCAGGACGCCGGATGGTTCTCGGCCGAGATCGCCCCGGTCAGCGTGCCCCAGCGGCGTGGAGATCCGGTGATCGTCTCGGCGGACGAGGGGCCCCGACGGGGCTCCTCGATGGAGAAGCTCGCGCGGCTGCGTGCGGCCTTCAAGAAGGGCGGCTCCGTCACGGCCGGGAACTCCTCGACCTTGAACGACGGCTCGGCCGCGGTGCTCGTCACGACGCGCGCACGGGCCGAGGAGCTGGGCTTGAAGCCACGCTTCCGCATCGTCGCCAAGGCGGCGGCGGGCGTCGATCCGACGGTCATGGGCATCGGGCCGGTGCCAGCCACCCGCAAGGCGCTGGCGCTGGCAGGCTGGAGCCTCGATGACCTCGACGCCATCGAGCTGAACGAGGCCTTCGCCGCCCAGTCCCTGGCCGTCCTTCGTGAGCTGGAGCTCGACGAGGCCAAGGTCAACCTGCACGGCGGCGCCATCGCGCTCGGCCACCCGCTGGGCGCATCGGGAGCCCGCGTCCTGACGACGCTGATGGGCGTGCTCGATCGCACAGGCGGCGACCGGGGGCTGGCCACGCTCTGCGTGGGCGTCGGTCAGGGCGTCGCGACGCTCATCGAGCGCTGCTGAGGGCTTGCCACAGTCTGCGACAGTTCGCGCCTGAGTGACGGGAGACGTTGGGAGCGCCGGATGGACGGCACCCAACTGGAGATCCCATGTCCCTCGCCCTGACCCTCGCAATGCTCGCCCCCGACGCCAACGCCGCGTGCACGAAAGACGAGCCTGACTGCAAGTGCTTTGACAACACCGCGCCCTGGAGCCCCTCGGGCTCGACGATCATCGAGGTCGCGGAGGACACCCTCGGCACCTCGGAGTCCTGCCGGTGGGCGGGCGGCAAGCCCTACTACCAGATGGTGGTGGGCTTCAACGACAGGAACGAGGCCCAGAACGCAGCAGACGCCGGCACGATCGAAGTCAGCCGAACGAACTGGTGCTCGGAGAGCATCTCCTACTGGGCCAGGGAGGCCCAGGTGCCGGGTCCCGACGGCTTCGCGACCGATTGGCACGACAACTGGCAGATCGGGGCCGCCTCGCAGATCGTCGCCTGGTTCGAAGAGGCCGAGGCGCACGGCGACGGGATCTGGATCGAGCCGGGCACGCTGGACCTCGAGAACTTCGAACCCGGTGTGAACGCGCCCTGCCCCGGCGCCTACCAGCAGTACCGGAACTGGACCGAAGAGGCAGCCTTCGGGGCCGGGGGCGGCGCCCACTCCGAGCTCGTCGCGGACATGACGATCTACGAGAACCAGGACGGCACCGTCGCCGACTTCGACCTGACCGTGATCTCGGGCAACCACTCCGACACCGTGAAGTACAAGGACTACACGTCGGTCCCCCGGTTCACGCCTCAGGGATCGGACTGGATCTCGAGCACACGCAAGCTGCGGGGGTGGGGCGTATTCGTCGGCGCCGACGGCGAGCCGATCTGCGACATGGACCGGGTCACGGTCATCCGGAAGGGCGAACACGAGTCGCCCTACAGCGACTGGACACCGGGGAAGGACAACGCGGAGCCGGACAAGGAGCGCGTCGTGTTCGGCGAGGCGTTGCTCGAGGAGGGCCTCGACATCACGCAGAACGGGAAGACCTCGTCGTTCCAGTACCTGCCCGGCGTCGAGGACACCTGGAAGATCCCCTCAAGCGCCTTCTACAAGAGCTGGCTCGACATCGAGATCGACTGGCCGCTGCCCTACCCCTACGAGGTCGCCGCGATCGAGCTCCGCTTCCATGAGAGCTACGCGCCGGACGCCCTGTCCATCGTCGGCCGAGACGCGAAGGGCAACGAGGTGTACGCGGTCGCCAAGGAGTCCGTCGACAACCACTGGCTGCTCGCCGAATTCGATGAGCCGGTCGCGCTGGACAGCCTGGACCTCAGCTTCGCGCTGTACGGGGGCAAGGGCGTGATCGTCGAGGGGGTCTACCTGCGCGAAGACGTCGAAGATGACGACATCGACGTCGAGTAGCGCCTACCAGTCGTAGAAGCCTCGCCCGGTCTTCTTGCCCAGCCGTCCCTCCGCCACCATCCGGCGCATCAGGGCCGGCGGCTCGAAGGCCGGGTTTTCGAGCTCCTTGGCCAGGTACTCGCCGATGTGCATGCGCACGTCCAGACCGACCAGGTCCGTGAGCTTGAGCGGCCCGATGGGGTGGCGGTACCCGAGCACCATGGCGGTGTCGATGTCCTCGGGGCTGGCGACGCCCTGCTCGACCATGCGGATGGCCTCCATGCCCAGGCAGACGCCGAGGCGACTCGTCGCGAAACCCGGGAAGTCCTGGACCGTGATGCAGCTCTTGCCGATGGCCTCGCCGTACGCGAGGCAAGCGTTCAGCGTCTCGGTCGAGGTGCCCTCGTGCACGATGATCTCGAGCAGCTTCATGATGTGAACGGGGTTGAAGAAGTGCAGCCCGATCACGCGCGAGGGGTCCTGGACAGCCTCGGCGATCTTCGCGATCGACAGGCTCGAGGTGTTCGTGCCGAGCACCCCGTCGGTCAGGCCCTGGACCTCGGCGAAGAGCTTGCGCTTCAAGTCCAGGCGCTCTGGGACGGCCTCGACCACCAGGTCAACGCCCTCGCAGATCGCCAGGTTCGTGGAGCCCGAGATGCGAGGCAGCGCCTGCAACATCGCCTCCTCGTCGAGCTTGCCTCGTGCGACGCCCTTCTCCATGTTGGCCTGGATCTTCGCCAGGCCGGCGTCGACGGCGTCCTCGGAGATGTCGAAGAGTCCGACCTCCATGCCCGCCAGGGCGGAGACGTGAGCGATGCCATGGCCCATCGTGCCGGCACCGAGGATCGCGATCGAGTTCATCGGGGACCTCCGGCGGCGCCGATAACGCGAAGAATCGACGCGGGGGGTGTGGTCGATGCCTCGGCCGATCCGGATCACGACCTGTCCGGATTCCAGGCACCTACGGCGTGGACAAAGAATCCGAATAGCCAAGGTTGAATGCTGGTTTTTGTTGCCTGCACCCGACGCTCGGCTACTGCTACCGAATGCAAACGAACCTCTACGAACAAGCCGAGTCCCTGGCCGCCCGGGTGTGGGCGCTGACCGAGACCATCGAAGACCTCGAGCTGCGCTCACCGCTCCGCCGCCGCGCGCTCTACAGCACCCTCTCGACCATGGAGGCGCTCATCACCGACGACGAGAACACCCGCTTCTTCAAGATGCAGGACGCCTCCTTCCAGGCCCTGGAACTCTGCGCCTTGTTGACCCTGGCCCGCCGGGTCGGCGAGGTGGACTGCGAGGACGAGCCCGAGGCCGGCTACCGCGAGCTGTACGAGAGCCTGAACGCCGCGATGGCCGCCGCGGACGAACTGAACTGACGCGAGCCGTTAGGCTGCCAGAGTGGACCGTCAGAGGCTGAGCGCTGCCGAGCTGTGCGAGCTCCTCGAGGGGCGCAGTCCCACGGCAGACCTGCCAGGCTTCCTCAACGCGGTCGCGGCGAAGACTGGAAACGAGGCGCGCCTTCGGCGCAAGCTCGACGAGGCCTGGTCCGATCCCCTCGCCGCGGCCCAGCTCCTGCGCCAGGTCGAGCTGGAGAGCCGCGCGCTGTCCGCCGAGGCGTGCACGCGACTCGCCCAGGCGCGCAAGCCTGCGGGCCCGGTGCAGCGCCGCATCCTCGAGGTGCTCGGCGCTATCGGCGAGCTACGCGCCCTGCGGTACGCCGGCACCCTTCCGGTCCCTCTCTACGTCGCGGCGCTCTTCCTGCTCGACCCGAGCCGCCCCCCCTTGCGGGCGCGCCATCTCTGGAAGAGCGGCCTCGAGGAGCGGGAGGTCGACCCGGAGGCCCTGCGACGCCTGCCGCCGATGCTGGAGTACGCCGCGCCGATCGCGCACGCTGCCCTGGGCGATGACTGCGAGCGGCTGGCGGCGGTGCTCGAGTGAATCCCCTCGACGCCGCGACACCCGCGGAGCTCTTCGGAGAGGCGGTCGGCGACGCGCGCAAGCTCAAGAAGGCCTATGCGCGCTGGATCAAGAAGCACGACCCGGAGTCGGATCCCGTCGCCTTCGAACACATCCGCCGGCTGTACGAACAGGCCGTCGAGGCGCTCACGGAGCGCCCCGTCGAGAGGCCACCGGAACCCGTTGCCTCGGCCGACCCCCTGGCGGGCGACTGGGAGGACGCCGACACGCTGCTGGCCCGGCTGGCACTGGGCACCGACGCGGAGTCGGTGAAGGCGGAGGTCGGCATCAGCGAAGCCGTGGATACCGCGGGGACCTTCGCGAGGCTTCGCGCGCGAATCGAAGACCACCCGGAGCTCGTGCGCAGCCTGCTGAAGCTCCTCCTCGTGCGCGACCCGGAGCGGGTCGACGTGCCCGAGCTGGAGGCGATCCTCGCGGCCGCAGGGCGCGAGCACCGCGGCGAGCTGAGGGCGGTGGTCATCGAGGCCGAGCTCGAGCTGGGTCGGTACGACGCGGCCTTGGCCCGGTGGCAGGCGCACGAGGTCGAGCTGATGCATCTCGGCAGCCGCGGAGGCGCCCTCTACGTTCGCATCCTGGGCGGTGTTTCGTGGAAGCGGCCGGACGCCCACGACCTGCTCGCCAAGGCGATGGCGGCCTCCTTCCCGATCGACGACGCCACCTACTGGTCGGTTGTCGAGCTCGACGCGACGCTGGCGGCTGTGCAGGACGCCGAGGGTGTTCCCGTCGCACTGATGGACACGCTGTCTCGCGGCTGGAGCGCCTCGGGCTGGGTCAAGTCCTGCCTGGTCCGCGAGCTCACCGAGGCCCTCGATCTGTGGGAGGTCCTGCCGGAGCTCGAGCGCCGCCACCCGGCGGTCGTCCGTGCCCTCGCCCGCTTCGAAGATGATCTGACCGGCTGGAAAGCGGCGGGTCGCCGAGCCCGCGACGTCTTCGATATCGCGGACCTGAGCGCGCCTTCGCCGCCCGCGCTGACCGAACTCGAGGACGAACTCGAGCAGGCGAAATCGACGGGCTCGGTGATCGCGAACCGCTCGCTCTTCCAGCGTGTGGCGGTCATCGCCGCGTGTCTCATCGGGGCCTTCGTCCTTGCACGCTTCCGGCTACTTCCGCTCGCGGGCATCGCAGCGGTCGGCGCTTTCGCGGCCTTCATCTGGACGCTCGCGATGCTCTGGGCCGATCCGCCGCCGGACCCGGCGGACCTGGAGCGGTGCGGGCGGGCGAGCTGGTCGCCCGTGGTCCGACGCCTGGAGCGTGCGCAGCTCGAGGCTCTGCTGAGCTACTGCGCAGCAGAGGGCGTCTGGCCCTGGGAGTGCCTCGGTCCGGGTCGGGCCATCGATCCGCGGGTCGATGCGGCCTTCAACAACCGGGCAGCGCTGCTCCACCACCTCGGCGACGAACACCAGCGTCGCATCCTCTGGGGGCTCCAGTGATCATCGGCATCGACCTGGGCACGACCAACACGCTCGTCGCTGCCCTGCGCGACGGCCAGCCCGCGCTCCTCGGTCCGATGATTCCATCGGCCGTGGCCTTTGACGACGACGACGCCCTCCTCGTCGGCGAGCCGGCGGCGGACCGGGCAGCCTGGCAGCCCTCCCGCTCTGCCCGGTTCTTCAAGCGGGACATGGGCCTCGACATCCAGCGCCAGGTCGCGGGCGAGCCCTATGGTCCGATCGAGCTGTCCGCGCTGGTCCTGAAGGAGGCTCGACGCGTCGCCGAAGCCGAGCTCGGCGAGCCGGTCAGCCAGGCCGTGATCACGGTGCCGGCCTACTTTCAGGAGCCGCAGCGCCGTGCGACCCGCGAGGCCGGAGAGCTCGCTGGGCTCGAGGTCGTCCGGATGATCAACGAGCCCACCGCGGCGGCGATTGCCCACGGGCTCTCGGACCTGGAGACCGAGCGTACGGTCGTGGTGGTCGACCTCGGGGGCGGCACCCTCGACGTCACGGTCCTGGAGATCTTCGAGGGCATCATCGAGGTCGTCGGCACCGGAGGCGACGGCCGCCTGGGCGGCGAGGACTTCACAAACGCCCTGTGTGAGCTGGCCTGCGAGGAGGCCGGCGTGGACGCCGACACCCGCCTCGGGGCGCTCTTGCGGGCGCGCTGCGAGGAGGCAAAGGTCGCGCTCGGTCGCGAAGAGCGGGTGCGAATTCCCCTCCCCGACCCGGCCGAGGAGCGCTGGATCGAGGCGGGGAGCCTGCCGCTGACGCGGGCGCTCTTCTCGATGCTCACGGCCCCATTGCTCGATCGCATCAGGGCCTGCGCGCAGCAGACGCTCATCGCCGCAAAGCTCGCCCCGGAAGACCTCCACGAGGTGCTGCTGGTCGGCGGCGCGACCCGCATGCCCGCCCTGCGCACGCTGGTGCAGGAGCTCTTCGGGCGCGAGCCCGTCGCGGGCCCGGACCCGGATCACGCGATCGCCCTCGGAGCGGCCCTGCAGGCGGCGCTCGTGGCCCGCGACGAAGCCGTTGACGACGTGGTCGTCACCGATGTGCTGAGCCACACGCTGGGCATGAAGGTCGTCCGCTGGTCCGAGGGCGAGTGGCTCGACGGCTACTACCTGCCCATCCTCCACAGAAACACGACCCTGCCCGCCCGCCGCGTCGAGCGCGTCTCGACCACCCACCCTCGGCAGACCGAGGTGCGGGTCCAGGTCTTTCAAGGCGAGCACCGGTACGTCGAGCAGAACCGCCTCCTCGGCGAGTTCACCGTCCAGGGCATCCCGACCGGCGGGTCGCAGGGTCAGCCGATCGACGTCTCCTTCGCCCACGACCTGTCCGGCCTGCTCGAGGTCGAAGCGACCATTGTGGCCACGGGCCGGAAGGGGCGGACCGCCTTCGAGCAGCACGGCGCGCTCTCGGAGAATGAGCGCCGGCGCGCCCTGCGGCGCCTCGAGCGGCTCAAGACGCCGCCTGCGGAGCGGCGCGAGTACAAGGCACTGCTCGAGAAGGCCCTGCGAGTGCTCGCCCAGTTGCCGCCGGGACCGCGGGCATTCCTCGACGAGAAGCTCGTCGCCTACGAGGCCGCGCTCAAGAGCCACGACCTCGAGCGCGTCGAGCGTGCAGCCGAGGCCCTGAGCCTCGCGCTGGAGCAGGTGTGACCCGGCGTCTGGAGGAGATAGAGGCGACCCGCGCGAGCTGGGCGGCCCGAACCGAGCTTCCCTCCAAGGACTTCCGCTTCCCGCTGCATATGGTCTTCGCACCGAGCTGGGTGAACTGCAGGACCAACGCGCGCACACTCAAGATGCGCAGCCGCCTCTGGAAGGAGGGAACCGTGTGCTGGGGCGGCATCCTCATGGCGCCGCCGGGGAGCGCCGGCGAGGCTCTCCCGCACGACGACAAGATCGTCCTCGCGTTCTCGACCGACCCGCTGATCGACCGCCGTCCTGAGCTCCTGGATGCGGCTCGGAAGCGCTTCTGGGCAGCGCGCCAAGGGCGTCTCCCCGTTGGCACCAGCTACCTCGACTCGGAGCTGCTGGCCGCCTGGCCAGACCTCTCCTCCAGCCCCTTGCCTCGGGCCATCGCCCTCGGTCGCGTGGTGTGGATCAGCACGGCGCCGCTCTTCCGAGCGCACCTGCCGGCGCCGCGACTGGCGAACATTCGCTTCCCGATCGTGACCCTCGACGAGCCGGGAGGACCCACGATGATCCTCCCGAAGACCTTCTGGGCAAAGGCCCTCGTCGACGAGTGGCTCACTGATCGCGAATGACGAACTCCACTCGCCGGTTGGCCGCCTTGCCCGCTCTCGTCTTGTTCGAGTCGATCGGCTTCTCCTCGCCGTAGCCGACCGCGACGAGCCGGGAGCGCGCGATGCCGCTCGAGACCAGGTAGTCGACCACCGCGTCGGCGCGCTCCTGGGACAGGGCCTTGTTCTTGGTGTCGGAGCCGTCGCTGTCCGTGTGGCCGGCGACCTCGATCTTGCGGATGTCCGGATTGGCGGCCAGCACCTCGGCGACCTCGTCGAGGATGGCGTAGCTGACGGGCTTGATCGTCGATCGTCCGGTCTCGAAGTAGACCTTGTCGGTGATGACGATGGCCTCGGTGGTCACGATGACCCGGGTCGGGCAGCCGTTGCTTCGCCGGGGGTCGGCCTGGGGTGAGATGGGCTCATCCGGGCAGTCGTCGCGGAAGTCGGGCACCCGGTCCTTGTCCCGATCCGGGCAGCCCTCGGTGGCCAGCGGTCCGGCCTCGGCGGGGCAGCGGTCCATGTCGTCGGCCAGTCCGTCGCCGTCCGTGTCCGGACAGCCGTTGGTGTCCGCCGGTCCCGTCAGGTCCGGGCAGTCGTCGCCGCCATCGGGGATGCCGTCCTGGTCGTTGTCGAGGTCGGGGCAGCCGTCCTCGTCGTCCCAGCCGTCCCAGTCCTCGGCGTCTTGGGGGCAGCTGTCGTCCACGTCGAGGACCTGGTCCGCGTCGTTGTCGGGATCCGGACAGCCGTCCAGGTCCTGGAAGTCGTCGAGGTCCTCGGGCTGATCGATGCAGCGGTCGATGTCGTCGGTCAGGCCGTCTCCGTCCATGTCCGGGGGCGAGCCGTCATTGCGGTAGCCGAGGGCCAGCGCTGTGCGGAAGTCGGGCGCGCCGATGCCGGCGACCAGCCCCGTTCCGAAGCCCGCCATCGCGTGGAAGCCCGACGCGTGCAGGTAGCCGCCGAAGACGTGGGCCTCGACCGGGTTCTTGTTCCACGCAGTGCCGCCCGAGAGCGTGATCTTCGAGCTGACCTCGGCCCCGGCGACCGCCTCGGCGACCGGGCGGTAGGAGACGCCGCCTCCGACATCGAAGGAGGTGCCGAAGTCCAGGTCCTCGAGCGACGTCTTCGGGCCGAAGTCCATGCCCAGGTTGGCGCGCCAGCCGATCTGCGAGATGTAGCCGCCCACCGCGCCGGTGAGGCTGCCGCCGACGGTCTCGCGCGACGTGAAGGTGCCGGAGTTCCGCCCGCTCGGGATCACGAGCTCGGGCTTGACGCCAAGCGCCACGCCGTCATTCGTATCGCCCCACGAGGCGATTGGCAACATGCCCGACAGGGTGATGTCCCCCATCGCGAGCGCCTGCTGATCCTGGACGACCAGGTAGGGGTAGAAGGGCACCTCGACGTCGACGCGGGCGGCGTCCGCGATGGTGTAGCCGCCCTGGAAGCGGGTCGAGAGCTGCCGCGAGACGATGGCCGCTTCCTGGCCGACGTCCGGCCCGGCCGTGAACTCCACCACGAGCGGGTCGTCGGCGTAGACCAGGCCGACGCCGCCATACCAGGCCCCGGCCTGTCCCAGCGTCGGGTGCGCCAGCTGGAGCGTTCCCTGGTCATCCCACGCCGAGCCCGAGAACGCGAAGGTGTCCGCGTCCTGGGCCTGAGCCGCTCCCATCCACAACA
>Ga0114933_10004136_pt1 | contig 13797 bp, 14 predicted proteins | sample 4SBtaG_FD_89691 | JGI IMG/M metagenome (GOLD analysis project Ga0114933, IMG submission 89691) | Deep subsurface microbial communities from Kolumbo volcano to uncover new lineages of life (NeLLi) - 4SBTROV12_W25 metaG | ecosystem: Environmental > Aquatic > Marine > Volcanic | place: Kolumbo...
CGCCCTCGCCACCGACCTGACCGTGCACGAGGACTACGCCGGGGGTCTGGTCGATCGTCGAGGCCACTGCGAAGACCCCGAGGCGCTGACCGAGGTCCTCCGGCGCATGGCGATCGCGGACGCCCGCGCGCTCCAGGACTTCGAGGTCGGCGCCCCCGAGCTCCCGAAGCGGGCGATGACCATGGACCTGCAGTCCGCCGACGTGCGCAAGGTCTTCAACCTGCTCGCCGAGCTCGGCGACACCAACATCGTGCTCGCCGACGGGGTGGACGGCGACGTCAGCCTGCACCTGGCGAACACGCCCTGGGACCAGGTCTTCGAGGTCGTCCTCGTCAGCGCCCACCTCGACGCCAAGGTGGGCGAGAACATCATCGTGGTCTACCCGCTCTGATTCAGAGCTCGAAGGTGTCCCCCGCGACGCTGACGGACTCGCAGACGTTGCGGCGGCAGATGGCCTCGTGGGTCTCCTTGCAGTCCTGGTCGCAAGGGGCGATCTCGCAGCCGTCGCCGCAGTCGGCGGCCGACTTGCCTTCGTAGCCGGACGCCGCGAAGGCGTTGACCGCTGCGCAGGAGCACTCCTGGGCGCAGTCCGTGTAGACGAGCGCGCAGTCGATGTCCTCGACGCACTCGCGATCGGAGACCGGCACCGTGAGCGTGCAGACCGGGTCGGTGCAGCCGAGCACCAGCGCGAGGATCACTCCGAGCACCAGTCCGGGTAGACCGACTCGCCGTTGAAGCCGACGACGTCGGCGCCGTAGACGTGATCCGTAAAGAACTGCAGGGTGTAGGCCGTGCCGCCCTGGGGCAGGTTGTGGCCGTTGTCGTGCACGCAGGCGCCGACCCAGTGGCCGTCGGCCTGGAGGTCCTCCCGGAACTCCAGGGAGGCGTCGTGGAAGGACAGGCCGCTGTAGAGGTCGTCCTCGCCGCCCCAGGTCAACAGGACGGGGACGTCCCGCTCGGGGGTTGCGTAGGACATGAACTGCCCCGTGCCGCCGCTCAAGGGCGCCGCCGCCGCCAGGTACTCGCTGCGGTGCATCGCCAGGAAGGTCGACCAGAGCCCGCCGGCCGACATGCCGGTCGTGTACACGCGGTCGTTGTCGATGTCGAACTGGGCGTCCAGGCAGGAGATCAGGTCGTCGAAGAGCGTCAGGTCCTTGGTCGGATCCATCGAGTCCATGAAGGCCCACTCGGTGGCCGCCTGGTTCGACAGCGCCTCGGGCGCGACCACGATCCAGCCCGCGTTCTTCACGTCGTTCAGGTCCTGGTACTGCATGCCGCCCGCGGCGTCGCCGCCGAGCCAGTGCCAGTTGAACCAGACCGGCGCGCCATATGGATCGTCCGGGAGCTTCATCAGGAACTCGCGCTCCTTGCCCGCCGAGTTGAAGGTGTTCCGACCATGCTCGAAGGCCGGGCACTCCCCACCCGAGTACGGCTGGGGCGCCGGAGCAGCCGTTGTCGGGGGCGCGCTGTCCGTCGCCGACTCGGTGTACCCATCGTCGGGCGTCGTCCCTCCGACACAGGCCAGCATCGTCCACAGCATGAGCACACCTCCAGGCCCCCCATGTAGCAGGGCCGACGGCCCTTCGGCTATACACGTGGCCGTGCTCCGGGCTGGCGCTAACGTCGACGCCTTCACGCGCCGACCCGTCTTCGGGCTCGACGTGGTGGTCCCCCCGTCGTCCCGCCCGATGGTCCTGTGCTTCGTGCGCAGCCTGAGCAACCCCCTGACCCGCGAAGCGCTCGCCATCCTGCAGCGGCACTGGCCTCGCTTCGACGTCGAGGGCGTCACCGTCGCCGCGGTCACGGACAGCGCGTTGAGCGTCGCCCAGGACTTCGTGCCCCGCTACCACGTGCTCTTCCCGGTCATCTGCGACCCCGAGCACGAGCTCTTCTCGGCCTTCGAGGTCGGCGGTGACGAGGCCCTGGTCGGCACCGTCCGAGCCCTCGCCCAGGGCGGCGTGCGGAACGCCGTCCGCGCGCTCCGTCATGGTCACGGGCCGCTTGAGCGCAAGCAGCTGAAGCTGCCTGCCGAGTTCGTCGTCGCCCCGGATGGGCGACTCCTGTACAGCCGGTACGGACGTTCGATGACCGACGTCCCCGATGTCGACGAACTCCTCGCTGCATGCTGCTGACGCTCCTCTTCTCCTGCACCCCGAGTCCGGAACGCGAGGCGCGCGTCGACCTGCTGCCCTCGCACGTGGCGGTCACCGTGACCTTCGCCGACGGCGAACCGGGCACGGTCCTCGCCGACCTGCAGGGACCCGACAAGCCGCCGAAGATCCGGATCGCCGAGGACGCGCTGGTCTTCCGCGACGGCCGCCCGGTCGAGGACAGCTCGAGGATCTCCCAGGCACACGCCGAGGGCCCCGGCCAGGGCTTCACCGTCGAGCAGCGCGGCGACACGGTCGTGCTCGTCCTGCCCAAGAGCGACGATCCGGTGGTCCTCGTCCAGGGCGTGGCGCGCATCCAGGAGGTCGCGCTCCTCCCGGAGATCGACACCCTCGCGACCGACCAGGCCTTCCACCGCGTGCACGCGCTGCACGCCGCGCCGGTGAGCGCCCGGATCGACGGCGTCCTCGACGAGTGGGACGGCCGCGCCGCGGCGATCGACGAGCCCTCCCAGATCCTCGAGGGCGCCGAGACCTGGTCCGGGCCGCGGGACGGCAGCGTCGCCATCGCCGCACGCGCCCACCACGACCGCATCAGCTTCGGGCTGCGCGTCCGCGACGACGACCTGCGCCTGGGCGAGGACGCGATCGAGCTCGACATCGGCGTGCGCAGCGTCGTGGTGCCCCTGGCCGAGGCCGGCGCCTGCGCGGTCCCCGAGGGCTGGGAGTGCGCCTTCGTCGAGGCCGTCGAGTTCGGCACAGGCGTCGAACTGTCCCTGCCGGACACCCGCCAGCCCACCGGCGAGCCCATGCTGGCGGCGGTGGTCCGCTACGTCGACGTCGACGAGGAGGGGACCACGGTCCTGGCGAGCGCGCCGAGCCTCCAGGCGGTCGAGCGCTATGGCGTCCAGCGCCCCGGGCCCAAGGGCTCGCCGGCGAACAACAGGATCCCCACCAGCACGATGCCGTAGAGGATGCCGGTCAAGAGGATCGGCCGGTCCTTGAGCACCAGGTGGCTCGGATCGCCATCGTCGCCCCGCTGCACCAGGTAGATGTACCGGAGCACGCCGTAGAGCGGGAAGGGCACGGTGACGACCAGGAGCGGGTTCGGCGAGCCGAGCACCGTGTAGAGCGCGTAGCTCAGGATGGTGCCCGACGAGGTGATCGCCTGGAACTCGTCCAACATGCGGATCGTGTACTTGCGCAGGATCTCGCGGTGTTCACCGGCCTTGCCCTCGAGCACGGCCAGCTCGCCGCGGCGCTTGTTGAAGCCCAGGAAGAGCGCCAGGAAGCCGGCGCAGAGGATGAGCCAGGGGCTGATCCAGACGCCGATGGCGACCGCCCCCGCGATGGCCCGGAACAGGAAGCCCAGGCTGATCATCATGATGTCGAGGATGACCTGCTGCTTGCCCCAGAGGGTGTAGAGCATCGTGTTGCAGAAGTAGACCAGCGCGACGCCGAAGAAGAGCGGATCGAGCAGCCAGGCCGCGGTCAGGCCGGCGCCGAAGCAGAGCGCCGCTTCGACCCAGGCGGCGGCGACCGGAAGGGAGCCCGAGGCGATCGGCCGCTTGCGCTTGCGCGGGTGCTTGGCGTCCGCCTCGCGGTCCAGGATGTCGTTGATGATGTAGCCGGTGGAGCTCACCAGGCAGAAGGCGGCGATGCCCCACGCCGCCTTGATCAGCGCGTCGGTGTTGGTGAACTCCAGGCTGAAGAACAGGGCCGCGAGCAGGAAGACCTGCTTGGTCCACTGCTTGGGCCGCAGCGCCTTGACTACGGCCAGGACGATGTTGTCCTTCTTGTCGTCGAGCTCCGTCGACGTCGGGGCGATCTCGCTCACTCTTCCTCGCTGAGGGCGACCGTGTGCGGGCCCGGGGTGATGGCGATGGTCTCGCCGCCGCTGACGGTCTCGCCGTCGATCTCGACCGTCACGCCTTCGGGCAGCTCGAAGGTGACCACCGGCTGCTCCTCGAGGCCGCCGGAGCGGAGCTGCATGGCGAAGGCCCCGGCGACCACGCCGACCGCGAAGCCGATGACCCCGGCGAGCATGCCGGCGGCCAGGACGAACATCCAGGTCCGCCGGGTGATCTTGGGCTGGGCCGTCGGCCGCGGCTCCAAGGCCGGCCGCGGCTTGGGCGGCGGGGCCTGGGCAGCCATGGCGGTGGGGCCTGGCTCGGTGCCCTCGGTCGGGGCCTCCTCGGCGGGCAGGGGAGCCGGCGCAACGCCCGCGCTGGCGGCCGTGTGTTCGTCCAACTCCAGCTCGGGGATGTCCTCGCTCTTGATCTTCGAGGGGTCGGGGCGGATGACCGTCTCGATGTCCTCGGCCCACTCGTTCGGCGGCGCCGAGGCCTGCAAGAGCACCTCGGGGTCCTTGATCAGCGTGGACTCGTTGTCCGCCTGGGCGACCGGGTCGTCGGGACTGGTCGGGCGGTCCTCGCTGTCCTCGTCCAGCTCGACCTCGACTTTCGTCGCCGGCCCGAGCTGCGGGGTGCGCCCGAGGGGCCGACCGGGGGTCATCGTCGAGGTGTCCCCGCGTTGGTCGAAGTTGTGCCCCCCGGAGTCGACCGGTCCGAAGGCGACCGAGGGGTGATCGGCGATCGGGTCCTCGTCCGGGGTCGTCGGCCGCGGCGCGTCGACGATCGGCGGCGGCTCCTCCGGAATGGTCGGGCGCTCCTCGTCCAACGACAGCTCGGGCGAGGACTCCTCGTCATCCGGGACGACCTCGAGCGCGGCGACGGGCTTGGGCCGCCGGCTCTGCGGGATCGGGATCGGCCGGGTGTCCTGATCCTTCAGCGCCAGCACCTTGGCCTTCTTCTTGCGCGTCCGCGGCGCCGACGCCTGGGGGAAGAGCCCCTTCAGGTAGGCGGCCAAGGTCGTGTGGCTGAAGATGAAGCCCGCGTCGTGGAAGAACTTGTTCAGGGCTTCCTTGAACTCGGTCGCCGACTGGAAGCGCTCCCCCGGAGCGTGGGCCAAGGCACGGTCGAGGATGACCTCGAGCGAGTAGGGAACGTCGGGGTTCGCGAAGGTCGGAGGCTGGTAGTCGCCCGATCGAATCGCGGCGATCGTCTTCAGGTCCCCGCCCTTGCGGAAGGGGTGGCCGCCGCAGAGCATCTCGTAGAGCAGCACCCCCGCCGCGAAGATGTCGGTGCGCTGATCGACGTCCTGGGCCGATGCCTGCTCGGGGCTCATGTAGTCGAACTTGCCCTTGATGACGCCGCTCACCGTCTCGAGCGCCTTCACGCTCGCCTTGGCGATGCCGAAGTCCGTGAGCTTCACCTCGCCCTGAAAGGACAGCAGCACGTTGCTGGGGCTGATGTCTCGGTGGACGATGTTCAGCGGGACCGGGGTCGAACCGCGCAGGATCTGCCGGTTGTGGGCGTACTCCAGGCCCTTGAGGACCTCGATCAGGATGAACACCGCGTGCGGCACGGGGAGCGTGATGCCGCGCTCGATGCACCGGGAGAGCGTGCGCCCGAGGTCGCGCCCGTGCACGAACTCCATGGCGACGTAGTACTGACCCTTCACCGAGCCGAGGTCCAGGATCTGGACGATGTTCGCGTGGCTCAGCAGCCCGGCGACCTTGGCCTCGTCGACCAGGAGGTCGATGTACTCGCGGTTGCTGGAGAGCGCCGGCAGCACGCGCTTGATCGCGAAGAGGCGGTTGAAGCCCCCGATGCCCTCCATCCGGGCCTTGAAGATCTCGGCCATGCCTCCACGAGCGACCCGCTCGAGGATCGAGTACTTGCCGAACTGTTCGATGGGGGCAGGCTGGGCCACGGGACGCTCAGGATACCGTCGTCACTCGGCTTCGCCGCAGACCAGGTCGCAGGACTCAGGCCAGTTCGTGCCGCCGGTGTAGTCGCCGCAGGGCATGCCCGAGGTCTCCTCGACGCACTGCTTGGCGACCTTGCGATCGAAAGCGCAGTCCTCGTCCTCGTCGGCGCGCGTGGGCTGGTCGCGTTCCTGCTTGCAGCTGTCCACGTCGTCACCGCGGTCCGCGATGAACTCGAGCACGTCGTCGTCGTAGCACTCGTAGATCTTCTCGCAGACCGCCGCGTTGTAGTCGGCGGAGAAGTCCTCGGTGGAGTAGCAGGCCCAGAGCAGTGAAAGGAGCATGACCACAGCCGCTATCACGCGGTAGGCTCGGTGTCTTCGGAGGTGGCCATGCGCCGTCGCAGAGGCCAGTCGGTCGTCGAATACATGCTCGGGATCTCGGTCGTGGTGATCGCCTTGGCGTCCGGCTTCTACATGCTGCTCAACTCCACCACCGTCACCTTCAAGAACGCGAACGACGTCATCATCCGCCCCTTCCCTTGACCCACGTTCCGGATCTCGCGGTGGCGGCCCTGCTGCTCGTCGCGCTCACGACCGACCTGACGAGACAGCGCGTCCCGAACGCCTTGACCTTCACCGGCATGCTGCTCGGCCTGGCCTGGCAGCTCGGCATGGGCGGGGGCTGGGACGGGCCGGCGGGCCTGGGGATCGCCCTGGGGCTCATGCTCCCTGCCTGGCTGGCCGGGCGCACCGTGCGCGCCGGAGACGCCAAGCTGCTAATGGCGATCGGCGCCTTCTGGGGCCCCTCGGATGCCCTGCGCGCCTGCCTCTTCACCTACATCCTGGCCCTGCCCTTCGGCCTGGTCGTCCTGGCCGTCAAGGGCCGCCTGGGCAACCTGCTGCCGGCGATCAAGGCGGGGATCTCGAAGGCGATGGGCTCGCCGACCGCCGAGCCGGAGCTCACAACGGTTCCCTTTGTGCCCGTGATCGTGGGAGCCTGCGTCCTTACCTACGCAACCGAGGTCCTCCGTTGGTTCTGAAGCGGCAGCGCAAAGGACAGTCCACCGTCGAGTACCTGCTCTACGTCTCGGTGATCGCGATCGCGCTGTGTGCCACGGCGTACGTGTTCATCGGGCCGCTGCAGCAGGGCTTCAACAAGATGGACAAGGAGTCCCGCGACGTCTTCCGCAACGGCATGCAGACGGGCGCCGGGGACTATCGCTGAGCCGGATCTGCGGTAGGCTCGCGCGGACGCGGGAAGAGGACTCGTGAAGAACCCCAAGGCCTTCATCGCCGCGCTGGTCACGGCGCTCCTGATGACCCTGGTCCAGTGCCGCTACGTCGCCAAGCGCGAGCAGGACCTGCTCTACCGCTCGGAGCCGCTGCCGGTGCTCATCGCGACCAAGGACATCACCGCCAACACGCGGCTCGACGAGACCATGGTCGAGGTCCGCGAGGTCCCCCGGGAGTGGAAGCAGCCCAAGGCGCTCACCGACGTCGAGGAGATCCTCGGCCAGATCAGCTCCAACCCCATCGCCGAGGGCGAGCAGCTCCTCGCCACCAAGCTCGTCCGGCCCAACGAGGCCGGCCTGGCCTTCTACGTGCCCTCGCGCATGCGCGCCGTCGCCATCGCGGTCGACGAGTTCAACGCGGTGGGCGGCCACATCAAGCCGGGCAACTACGTCGACGTGGTCGGCACCTTCGACTTCGGCCAGTCCGACAAGGCCGACGTGCGCACCGTCACCCTCTTCCAGCACATCTGGGTGCTCTCCGTCGGCGACGACATCGGCCAGCCCCAGGCGGTCATCGTCAACGACGGGGAAGAGGTCGCCTACCAGCCCACGGGCCTGGGCGGCGGACGCACCGTCACCCTCGCCGTCTACCCGGACGAGGCCCAGAAGCTCATCATGGCCCAGGAGCTCGGCGACCTGTCCCTCACCCTGCACTCGCTGTGGGAGAAGGACGAGAAGGTCGAGCTCGAACACGCCACGATCCACAACACCCTCGGCATCCCCCAGCAGGTCCGACGTCGCCAGCGCGCGAAGTGGGAGACCATCCGGGCCGGAGGCTTCTAGATGGCTCGCGTCCGCCGGCTCCTCGCCCTGGTCGTCATCGCGCTCGCCGCGGTGGTCCTCGCCCGTCCGGTCGACGGCTATGCCGACGACGACAACATCAAGGATGTCTACGTCGTCATCAACGACCAGATCGCCGTCGACATCCCCTACAACTTCGGGAACATCTCCTACGCCAGCGACACGATCATCCGCGTCGCGCCCCTGCGGGAGTCCCAGCAGCTCCTGATCGCCGGCCGTCGCGCGGGCACGACCAGCGTCATCGTCTACGACACCGGCGGCAGCCTGCGCGACCAGTTCGAGGTCACGGTCATCCCCGCCAACCTCTCCCGCGTCATGCGCAACGTCCAGGACCTGCTCTCCGACATCCAGGGCCTGAAGTTCCGCATCGTCAACGACCGCGTCTACGTTCAGGGCGAGGTCTCGATCGACGAGGAGATGCAGCGGGTCGAGGACCTCGCCCTCGCCGAGCCGCTGGTCGAGTCGATGGTCACGCTCTCGCCGGTCGCCCAGCGCCTGCTCGCGGACCTCATCGAGCAGCAGATCGACCGCCCGGGCGTCGAGGCCACCCTGGTCAACAACCAGATCATCCTCGAGGGGGTCGTGCACTCCCAGGCCGAGCTGGCCCGCGCCGACGCCATCGCCCGCGCCTTCTACCCGGACGCCGTCAACGTGCTCGACCTGCGCGAGGTCGAGCGCATCCCGGGGCGCGCCAAGACCGTCGTCATCAACGTGCACTTCGTCGAGCTGGCCAAGTCGCTCACGATGACCTGGGGCGTCGAGTGGACGCCGCTCGCGGTCCAGGGGCCGGAAGCCTTCTTCCAGCGCGACTACGACAACGGCGCCTGGTCCGAGGCCTACGGCTACGCGACCGCGACCATCACGAGCTTCCTGCCCCGCATCGAGCAGGCCCGGACCAGCGGCTACGCCCGCGTCCTGGAGAACCCGACGGTCAGCGTGAAGAGCGGCGACGCCGCCACCATCTTCGCCGGCGCCGAGTACCCCTACCTGGTCAGCCAGGGCCTCTACAACACCGTCGAGTTCAAGGACATCGGCATCCGCGTCGACGTGACGCCCTATGCCCAGGACAACGACGTCGACATGGACATCAAGATCGAGGCCACCGCTCTCGGCGAGATCGCCGCGAACGGCTACCAGGCGGTCAACAAGAGCGAGCTGCAGACGAGCGAGTTCGCCCGCGCCGGCGAGAGCATCGTCATCGGCGGACTCCAGCGCGTCAACGACACCGTGGACTACAACCGCGTGCCCGAGACCGACGTCGAGAACGGCATCTACTCCCTGTACCGGAACAAGGAGTTCAAGAAGTCCAAGAGCCAGTTCCTGGTCTTCCTGACCCCCCAGATCCACGAGACCTCGACCTCGGCGAACACCGAGATCAAGGACCAGTTCAACCTCGATGAGGTCAGGCAATGACGGGGGTCAAGGTCGTCGCCGTCGCGGGCGCCCGGGACGGTGTCGGCAAGTCGACCTTTGCGGTGAACCTCGCGCTGTCGCTCCTCAAGGAGACGCGCGGACGCGTGCTCCTCGTCGACCTGGACGTCGAGTCCTCGGGCGACTGCGTCTCCCTGCTCGGCATGGAGGCCCAGCCGCCCAAGTCCATCGCCGACTTCGCTCCCTACATGGAGCAGATGAACGCGGAGCAGCTACGCCAGTACATCTCGGCCCACCCCGCCGGGATCGGCGTCGTGCCGATCGCGCCCTCGCCCGACCGCGTCGGCGAGGTCAGCCCGGACACGGTGAAGAAGATCTTCGCGATGTTCGGACCGCTCTGCGACTACATCGTCGTCGACTGCGGCGTCGGCGTGAACGACCACACCATCAAGGTCTTCGAGCAGTCCTCGGGCGTCTTCGTGCTGGCCACGCCGGACGTCGCCGTGCTCAAGCACACGCGCCGCTTCCTGGAGCAGCTGCAGCGCCTGCAGTTCCCCAAGGAGCTGATGAAGGTCGTGCTCAACCGCTCCAAGGGCAAGAGCGGCCTGCCGATCGAGCTGGTGTCCCGCAGCCTCGGCCGCAAGGTCATGGTCAGCGTGCCAGACGAGCCCGAGACCTGCCTTCCCGCGGCGATGGAGGGCAAGCCCTTCTCCTGGAACAACGCCCGCGCCCGGCTCTCCCGCGTCTACGACGAGTTCGTTCGCAAGGTCGTCGAGATGAAGCTCTTCGACCAGCTGGCGACGGTCGGTCGGCCCCAGGGCATGGCGAACCTGGGCCCCTCCGGGCGGGTCGGCAAGCTGACCGAGGCCCAGCAGAAGGAGCTCGAGGCCTTCCAGAAGAAGCGGGGAAGCAAGGCCGTCGAGGCCAAGAAGATCGACCCGCGGACCGCGACCAAGATGCTCCTGCACAAGCGCATGGTCGAGGTCATCGACCTCAAGAAGATGGACGCCGACGACGAGGTCCTGCGCCAGCGCGTGACCGAGACGGTCAGCCGCCTGATGGACGAGGTCGGCACCAACGTGAGCGACCGCACCCAGCGCCAGCGCATCGTGAAGGAGGTCGTGGACGAGGCCCTCGGGCTCGGCCCGCTCGAGGACTTCCTAGAGGACGACCGCATCACCGAGATCATGGTCAACGCCTCGGACCAGGTCTTCGTCGAGATCGAGGGCAAGCTCCAGAAGACCGGCGCCAGCTTCACCGACGACGCCCAGCTGCTGGGCGTGATCGAGCGCATCGTGGCGCCTCTGGGTCGGCGGATCGACGAGAAGTCGCCCATGGTCGATGCCCGGCTCAAGGATGGTTCGCGTGTGAACGCCATCATCCCGCCGCTGGCGATCGACGGGCCCAGCATCACGATCCGCAAGTTCGCCCGCGAGCCCTTCCAGGTGGCTGATCTGGTGGGCTTCGGCTCGCTGACCGACCAGATCGCGGACTTTCTCCGGGCCTGCGTCGAGGCTCGGCTGAACATCCTGATCTCGGGCGGTACCGGCTCCGGAAAGACGACGCTGTTGAACGTGATGAGCTCCTTCATCCCGGCGGACGAGCGCATCGTCACGGTCGAGGACAGCGCCGAGCTCCAGCTGGGCCAGCCTCACATCGTGCGGCTGGAGACCCGGCCGCCGAACATCGAGGGCGAGGGCGAGGTCGCCATCCGCGACCTGGTCAAGAACAGCCTACGCATGCGGCCCGACCGGATCGTCGTCGGAGAGTGTCGTGGGGCCGAGGCCGTCGACATGCTCCAGGCCATGAACACCGGCCACGACGGCTCGCTGACCACCATCCACAGCAACTCGCCCAGGGACTGCCTGGCTCGGCTCGAGACCCTGGTGATGTTCGCCGGCCTCGAGCTGCCCTCGAAGGCGATTCGGGAGCAGGTGGCCTCGGCCATCCAGATCATCGTTCAGCTGAACCGGCTCTCCGACGGCTCGCGGCGGGTCACGCAGATCAGCGAGATCACCGGGATGGAAGGCCAGACCATCACGCTCCAGGACATCTTCATCTTCAAGCAGGACGCGCTCGGCGGGGACGGCAAGGTCCAGGGCCGCTTCCTGCCGACCGGCTTCGTGCCTCGCTTCGTCAAGGACCTCGAGGCCCGCGGCATCGCCCTGCCCCAGGGCATCTTCGCCGCCCCGGGCACCGGCGGCCGGGCCATTCCGCGCGGACGGCGGTGATGGACGCCCTCACCCAGATCATCCCGCCGTGGTTCGACGGGCTGACGACCTTCCGACTGGGCGCGCTGCTTCCCTTCATCATAGGGTGGGCGGCCGTCGGCTGGTTCTTCGGGCCCTGGGCCGAGAACCGCTTCTTGTCCCAGACCAGCGGCTACGTCGGCTGGATGCAGGAGATGTTCGACAAGATGTTCATGGAGGTCCCGCGCAGCTGGTGCGTGGGCTTCATCGGCGTGAGCATGCTCCTGAGCATCGGCGTCGGCTTCCTGGTCACCGCCGGGCTGCCCTTCCAGGGCTGGTACCACCTCATCCGCGCGGTGGTCATCGTGATCCTCTTGATCGGGCCCTTCGGCTTCCCCTCCGGGTACAGCCTGCCTCGCTTCGTGATTCAGAAGATGTGGGACAACCGCATCCTGCGCTTCGAGGACCAGATGCTCGACGCGCTGTCCTTCATGTCGAACGGCCTGAAGTCGGGCCTGTCGCTGGTCCAGTGCATGGACATGGTGCGCGAGGAGCTCCCGAACCCCATCGCCCAGGAGTTCAAGCTGCTCATGGACGAGCAGCGGGTCGGTGTGCCGATGGAGGACGCGCTCTTGAACCTCGAGCGCCGAGTCGACACCGAGGACGTCCAGATCATGGTCACGTCCATCAACATCCTGCGGCAGTCCGGTGGAAACCTGTCCGAGACCTTCGACACCATCGCCTACACGGTCCGCGAGCGGCAGAAGGTCCAGGGCAAGATCAAGTCCCTGACCGCCCAGGGCGTCGCCCAGGGCGTGATCATCGTCATCCTGCCCTTCGTGCTCGGCGCGGTCCTGTACACGATGGACCCCGAGCTGATCTCGCGGATGTGGACCACCGCGGTCGGCTGGGGGCTGCTCGTGGTGATGATGGCGCTCCAGGCGGTCGGCGCAGTGCTCATCCGGCGGATCGTCAAGATCCAGGTCTGAGGGTTCGGGTCAGCGGCCCTGACCCACCCTCCTCAGCCTCTGATAAAAGATCCCTCTCGGAGGCTCGATGCTGCTCCTGCTCACGGCCCTGTCCTGTCGGTCCAAGGACTACACCTACGACTCCACCGGCGTGCCCGAGGACACCTCGCCCGAGGACCTCGACGGCGACGGCTTCTACGGTGACGAGGACTGCGACGACAGCGATCCGGGGGTCTACCCCGACGCCATCGAGTTCTGCGACGGCGTGGACAACGACTGCGACGGGACGATCGACGAGGACGACGCGGCCGACGCCGGCACCTGGTACGACGACAACGACGCCGACGGCTACGGCGACACCGACGCCTCCAGTCGGGCCTGCGAGCAGCCGAGCGGGACCTCGGAGCTCGACGAGGACTGCGACGACGCCGACGAGGACATCTACCCGGGCGCCCCGGAAGACGACTGCGCGGATCCCGTGGACTACAACTGCGACGGCTCGGTGGGCTACGCCGACGTGGACGGCGACGGCTGGGCCGCCTGCGAGGACTGTGACGACACCGACGCGGACCTCAACCCGGACGCCGTCGAGGTCTGCGACACGATCGACAACGACTGCGACGGTGACATCGACGACCTGGACAGCTCGCTGGACACGTCGACCGGCGTGACCTGGTGGGCCGACGCGGACGGGGACGGCTACGGCGACGTCGAGTTCGAGACCCAGGCCTGCGAGGAGCCCAGCGGCTACGTCGACAACGCCGATGACTGCGACGACGCCGACGGCGACGTGAACCCGTCCGCGACCGAGGTCTGCGACAAGGCAGACAACGACTGCGACGGCGACATCGACGAGGACGACGCCGCCGACGCCGGCACCTGGTACGACGACTCCGATGGGGATGGGTACGGGGACGCAGACACTGCCCAGGACGCCTGCGAGCAGCCCTCGGGCACCGTCACCGACGACACCGACTGCGACGACGCGGACGGAGACGCCTACCCCGGCGCCGCTGAGTACTGCGATGGCGTCGACACCGACTGCGACGGCGCCCTGGACGAGGACGACGCGCTGGATGCCGAGACCTGGTACCAGGACGGCGACGGCGACGGCTACGGACACTCGGCGCGCACGCTGCAGAGCTGCGATCAGCCCAGCGGCTACGTCTCCGATTCCACCGACTGCGACGACGCAGACGCCGACGTGAACCCCGGCGAGACCGAGGTCTGCAACGACACCGACGACGACTGCGACTCCTCCACAGACGAGGGCGTCACGAGCACCTACTACGCAGAC
>Ga0114933_10004137_pt1 | contig 13792 bp, 14 predicted proteins | sample 4SBtaG_FD_89691 | JGI IMG/M metagenome (GOLD analysis project Ga0114933, IMG submission 89691) | Deep subsurface microbial communities from Kolumbo volcano to uncover new lineages of life (NeLLi) - 4SBTROV12_W25 metaG | ecosystem: Environmental > Aquatic > Marine > Volcanic | place: Kolumbo...
AAGTTTTCCTTCGGAGCATTAAATTATCTCGAGTTATTCCTGTATTATCATGGCCCCATATTGATCGAAGGTCTCTCCTGATCTGAATTGCGACTCCTAAATCATGTCCGATTTGGCCATATGCTGCTTGGGTAGCAGGGGGTAAGCTTAGTTTGCTCGGAATTGTGGCTAGGTATGAAGAGCAAGAAGACAACGAACCAGCTTTGCCAGACAACATGTTAATAAAATCAGGTTCAGTTATTTCCATTTGGTCTCTGAAGTTAATGTCAGAAAACTGTCCTTCGAATAAGGACAAACATGCTCTGTCTAAGTTTTTCACAGCCAGCAAAATGTTTTCGGAGGTTAAATCCGGATGGTTCAGAATCGACGTCCGTGCTAGAGCGTGTAGACCATCTCCCGCATTTATTGCTTGAGCTGGACCCCAAGACCACCAAATACTGTCAGCTTTAGATGCTTGCCCGCCATTCTGGACATCGTTGTGTATCTCTATAAAGTTTGCTACTAATTCAATGGCTCCTGCGAGATGGAGACTTTCTTCAGGATCATTTCCAAGGACATCGGACAAGTGCATGCATAATAAAGATTCAAAATGTGGAATTGGTGAGTCTGTTTCTTCAACACTTCTCTCGTTATTCCAGCCGAAATGGTGAGCAAGCAATTCAAAAAGGATACTGCCTTGGTTGTTGATCATATCCTTTAAATGGGATTCAAGCTTGCTGCAATGTTGTTCTAATGTGTTGTTCATTTAGACTTCCTTGAGGACTTCATCAAGATATATTGCTCCTTGACGGAGTATAATCGGCGTTGTTCCTGATAGATCAATTATAGTAGATGGAACTCCTTGAGGAACAGGCCTTGTATTTAACACTTTGTCAACATTGCTAAGTATGCTTTCGGGAATATCACTCAGTCTAAGCGCATCAGGGTCACCTGATAAATTAGCGCTAGTACCAGTAATTGGAGATTCTGAGTTTTGACATAAGAATATAGGAGCAGAGTGATTTGGCATTCTGACAGCAACAGTGTCTTTACCAGCTGTTAAATAATCCGGAACCCTAGAAGTCTTTTTAAAAATCATTGTGAGTGCTCCAGGCCAGAATTTCTGCTGGAGCTGGAAACCCAATTCTAGGTCTCCTGTGACAAGAGGTAGGCATTGCTCCCAATTTGAGACTAATATTGGAAGAGCCATCTTGCGATCCCTGTCTTTTATATCAAAGATCCGATTAACTCCTTTTGAGCTGAAAATGTTAGCTGCTAGACCGTATAAAGTGTCTGTTGGTGTAATTATTACACCATCGTTGCTAATAATGTTAGAAGCTTCTTTTAATTCTTTATCCTGCATAGGATCCCGTTGATTTGATGATAAATTGAGGTTGACTGAGTATAGCACAATTGCTACAGTTTCACTGCTACGTTATGTACACTAAATTAATGTTTCAGAGAATGTAATTGGACGAAAAACTTGTTATTTTAGATTATGGATCTCAATACACTCACCTTATTGCGAGAAGGGTTAGAGAACAAAAAGTGTATTCTGAGGTTCATCCTCCTGAAATTGCCATGGGAAATATCACGGATATGGACTCTGTTAAAGGCATTGTGCTCTCTGGAGGCCCTATGAGTGTTTATGACGAGAATGCGGCTACTGTTCCAGATTGGGTGTTTCGCAGTGGACTTCCTGTGCTTGGAATCTGCTATGGCATGCAAGCTATTGTTCATCAGCTTGGAGGAAAAGTAGAGCCTGGAGACCTCAAAGAATATGGCTTAGCGAATTTATCAATTGGAATGGCAACTGAAACGATTTTGGCGCAAATACCTACAGCCTCGTCTGTGTGGATGAGTCACGGAGACAAAGTTGTTGAATTACCTTCCGGTTTTCGGACGTTGGCTAGCACAGACAATACCGAATATTGCGTAGTTTCTAGTGAAAATAATAATGTATACGGAATTCAGTTTCATCCTGAAGTTCATCATACTGCCTATGGAGCTACTTTCTTAAACAATTTTCTGGTTGGAATCTGTGGGTTTTCCCAAACGTGGGATTCTGGTAGGTTCATAGAATCGAGCATGGAAAATCTAAGAGATCAATTAGGTTCCTCCAAAGTTGTGTGCGCCTTATCGGGAGGAGTAGATTCTGCTGTTACGGCTGCATTATTACATCATGCAGTCGGGGATCAATTGAAATGTATTTTTGTAAACAATGGACTTCTCAGACTTGATGAGGAAAATGAAGTTAGAGAGATATTTAAAGACACGTTAGATGTAGAAATTAATTATTTAGATGCGGCCACCCGTTTTGTGGATAAATTGACAGGTATAGTAGACCCGGAAATGAAACGTAAGACCATAGGTTATGAGTTCATTAAATGTTTCGAGGAAGAGACTGATAAGCTCGGAGGTATCGAATTCCTGGCTCAGGGTACCCTATATCCGGACGTTATTGAGAGCGTAAGTACAGTAGGCAAGGCTGCTGTTATAAAAACTCACCATAATGTGGGCGGACTGCCTGAGAATATGCAGCTCAAATTGGTTGAGCCGCTTAGGTATTTATTTAAAGACGAAGTTAGGAAAGTGGGATTAGAATTAGGCTTACCATCTAAGATAGTTGATCGGCAACCGTTTCCAGGCCCAGGATTGGCTATTCGCATTATTGGTGAAGTTACTCAAGATAAGCTAGATATACTTAAGCTTTGTGACAGAATAGTCACTGATGAGCTTGCTAAATCAGAGTGTTATGAAGAAATTTGGCAAGGGTTTGCAGTGCTCACTGACAGCCATACTGTTGGTGTTATGGGCGATTTCAGGACCTACGGATACGTGTGTGCGCTTAGAATTGTTTCTAGTGAAGACGCTATGACTGCTAACTGGGTAAAAGTACCCTATGAAGTACTCGAAACCATTTCTTCAAGAATTGTTAATGAAGTATCGGGTGTAAATAGAGTAGTTTACGACATAACAAATAAACCTCCTGGTACGATTGAATGGGAATAATATAATGAAAATATTGACTGATAATACCCAGCCAATGTTTTTATTGTGATTGCACAGGTGAAAATTAAATGAGCTTGTTAGATATCTCGTTAATCTTTTCCATCTTGTTTTGTAGTTTGGTGGGAGGGTTCATTTTTACATATGCAATTGTTGTCATGCCAGGGTTGTCTAAACTTAGCGATAAAGACTTTATAAGAGCATTTCAGGTGACGGATACTATAATACAAAACAATCAACCAGTATTCATGTTCACTTGGATAGGCTCTATTGTCGCATTGTTAACTACAATTTTAATTTCAATGGTAAGTGTTGGACTATCAGAAGCTTGGTTAGTAATTATAATTGGTGCTGCTTATTTGTTGGGTGTACAAGGCATAACGGTGGCAATCCATATTCCCTTAAATAACCATATTCAAAAAATTAAAATCGAAGAGTTGACTGATAAAGTGTTAACTGAAGAGCGATCAAAATTTGAAACAAAATGGAACGTCTTTAACAATATTCGTACAGGTGTCGCCATTTCTGTCATGTTGCTACTGCTAATACTCTTAAGTCTACGTTAAACGAAACATTTGCAATTTATTAAAAACAAAATCTTACAGCATAAGCTCTATTGAATGCGAATGACATTAGCACATATAAAAAAACATATGTTATCTTTACGTGTGTAGGTATGAAGATGTTTGATTCAATTCCAGAAATTTTAAAACGTGAAATCAAGATATTAACGTTTGATCAATACGGTACAATTGTTGATATGCAGACGGGGCTAACTGAATTAGTGGGACCCTTCCTTAGGGATAAAGGATGGACTGGAAATCCCAATCAATTTGTAACCTGGTGGCGACGCACTCATTTTGAAGATTCTATGATCGACTCCCTCATAGATAGAGGACACACTCCTTACAGACAAATTGGGCACAGGGCAGTGAGCCAAGTTCTTGCTAGAGCCAAGATTAGTTACTCTCAATCCGAAGTAGAATGGCTTGTGTCAGGAATTGAAAAATTGAAGCCATTCCCCGATGTTCTAAAAAGTCTAAATCAACTCCACAAACACTACAGGTTATCGATACTATCAAACGGTGATAGAGATATGCTGGAAACAGCAAAACAATACATTGGTTTTAAATTTGACCTGACAATCTCAGTACAAGAGGCTGGCGCTTTCAAACCCGATAAAAGAACCTATGCCAAAGCAGAAGAAATAATAGCTAACAAATTTGGAGATATCGAACGTTCTAATATACTCTTTGTCGCGAACCATGCCTTCGATTGTATAGGAGCAAAAGCATGGGGTTTCAGAACTGTTTTCATAGATCGAAGAAAACGGCCATTTGGGGAAAGCCCCCACCAACCTGACTTGATTGTAAAAGATTTTACTGAATTGGAGACTATTCTTATTTAGATAAATTTAAGGTTTATCTATCCTGACTACAAAAACTATAATCACTAAGATATTTCATTAATTTTGTCTCTCTTAGAGCTTGCTTACTGGATGCAAGTATACATACGCAATTGCCGTAATGCAGGCCTGTTTCTCAGAATCAGCCTATCTTTATTGAAGTATCTATTCAACACAAAAGGCTCAATGATTGACAAGATGTAGTTTATAATCTACACTAACAGCATGAACATTAGGTTGCTCGGGCGAAGCATGCTTTGGGCGCTGTATTTCTAAATTTATGAGGTACTGTCAGGTGGAAGTAAATGAAAAAAATAGTCGTTCTAATCGCAGCCGTGGTAATCATCGGGTTGATAATTGTGTGGATGATGTCGTTCGAAGAGCCTGAATATAAGACTGGATACGAATCTGGGTCTTATTCAGTACGGTTTTATGATGAGCGGATTGTAGTGCAAACTGCGGTTGGCAGAGGAGATAGTGGATTTGGGAAATTATTTAATTACATCTCTGGAGCGAATAAAGATTCTGTCAAGATTGATATGACCACTCCTGTAACTCAATCGGACGATGGCGGTGAAATGGTCATGCAATTTTATCTTCCTTCAAAATTTAACAAGTCAAATGTTCCTGTTCCTACTGATGACAGAGTGGAAATTTCCGTGATAGACGCGGGATATTTTGCGGTAGCCAGGTATTCGGGGAGGTCTTCTGATAAGAACTTTGTCAAACATTTAGATATGCTTAAATCAGAACTAGACAAGGATAAAGTATCTATACTCGGGCCTTCAATCAAAGCCACTTACAACGGGCCTTTCACCCCTCCGCAACTGCGTCGAAATGAAGCTATGTATCCGATAGAATGGAATGATTAAATGAACAGTGGTTGTTGCGAGCTCAATCAACCCTAGCCGGAAAGACTCGTTATGGTTCGCTCATCCCCATACTCTCCATATCCCGCAATGCTTAAGTTATCAAATATAGAGTAGGCATGGGAAAATGGTATTTTGGTGATTCCGGCAAAAGTCTTCATGTCTAAAATGAGATACAATCAATGATATAAATGGTATGCATTTGATGATTTATGTAATGCTTATCTAGCTCACAAATCAAATAGGAATTTCCAAACTCAAAATATGATCAATGTAACCACAGAATTAATACGTGCTCATGAAGCCGACCTGTTGCTGGATGCGTCGGACCAATACATGGAGAGACTATATCCTGCAGAAAGTAATCATTTAATTTATCTAGATGAATTACTAGCTTCCACCAGTGTCTTTATAGGGGCTTATGTAGAGGACATTATTGTGGGATGTGGAGCTATAGTGGCCAAATTCGATACTGAGGATTACGGGGAAATTAAAAGAATATTCGTAGACGAGGCATATCGAGGCTATAAGATAGGTACTGTGCTGATGAATCGATTGGAAATGCTTGCCGCGGACCGAGGTACTAGAAAACTCAGACTGGAGACAGGAATATTCCAAGAGCCCGCTATCAAACTATATGAAAATCTTGGCTACACAAAAATTCCGCCATTTGGCGATTATGACGAGGATCCCTTGAGCATATTTATGGAAAAAATCATTCTTTAGTATATGTCGGATTATGTACCTTTATGGATGTTTGTGATTCTTATGGTTTCTACTCCCGGGCCCGCGAATATGCTGCTCATGGGGTCTGGTGCGCAACATGGGTTTATAAAATGTGTAAATTTTATGTTAGGACTAGCTAGCGGTAAAATTGTACTAAACATAGCAATTCCATTGGGCTTAGGTCTTGTGATAGATAAGTACCCTCTAGGCACTACAATTTTCGTTTATTTGAGTGCTGGATATATGTCATGGCTTGCACTGAGAAGCTGGAACAATCATAAAAAATCACCCTCAGAAATTAAACCTTTAACTTATATACACGGGACTCTAGTCCATCCGTTGAGCCCTAAGGCCTGGGTTATGTCTTTGTTGGCGTATTCCCAATTTGGCCCTGAGTTTAGTGGGCTTTTTGAAGAGAGAATGTTAATTCCTTTGAGCTTTTTGATGGGCCAACTTGTTTTTCACTCTCTTTGGTGTTTATCTGGGGTATTGTTGAAAACCACTGTGGGTTCTAACGCGTTATTGAACAGGTGTTTGATCATTATTACCATTTTGGTGGTTTTATGGGCGCTATTTTATGGTTTGTCCCTAGATTAATTATATAAATCAACTTTAAAATTTGAATTATTACTCGGTTTGCTTTTTAATGTATTGGTGTTATCAAACTTTTATGTCCATGGAGGGACTAATGAGCGAAGAAATGAAACTTACAAGCGAGACTATCGAACTCTTACATAAGAGAGTGAGTGTGAGAAAGTACTCCGATGAACCAGTACCCCAAGAAATGATAGATTCCGTGTTGAGTGCTGCGTTTAGAGCACCTACTTCATCTAATATTCAAGCCTACAGTGTGATCGTAGTCAGAGATCAGGAAATTAAGGATGAATTATCAGTCCTAACTGGTAATCAACGATGGGTTGCTCAGACACCAGTGTTTCTAGCATTCTGTGCTGACTTAAGGGGAATGGAAGGTGCTTTAGAAAAACATGAACACGATTTAGACGACAACAACCTAGAAATCGGGCTGGTATCAAGTATTGACGCGACTTTGGTTGGCATGTCTGCATATTTGGCTGCTGAGTCAGTTGGCCTGCAAGGGTTGATGATCGGCGGGGTCAGGAATGATACTAAGTCTGTTGCGAAAGCTTTAGGTCTTCCTAGTAAAGTGTATTGCGTGTTTGGCATGTGCTTAGGATTCCCTGGAGAGGTTCCTAAATTGAAACCTAGGATGGCTTTCGACCATATGGTCCACCACGACCAGTATGATGCTGACAAGTTACACGCAGGATTGGATGCCTATGATAAGGCTTTGGCAGATCATTATCGAAGCCTGGGAAGGGAAACCACTGATGCTTCTTGGACAGACGACATTGATAGTAAATTCGCTGAACCTAGAAGAGATGACTTAAGAGAAGCATTGAAAGATTTGGGTTTCGATTTCAGGTAACCCATTAATAATATGAAAGAATCTGGTATTCCTGCTTTAATGATAGGAATTTCAACCACCGGAACCGGTGGTTATGAGCGGCTTGAATACTTGGAAAACTTGCCTGTGCCAGAGCCTGGCCCTACAGAGGTGTTAGTCAGAGTACTAGCAGCAGGAGTAAATAATACTGAAATCAATACCCGTTTAGGCTGGTACTCGACAAGTGTTGACGTAGGCACCAATAGTCATTATGAGATTACTAGTGATGGCTCAGGAGGCATGAGAAACGGCGGTTGGAACAAGAAAACTCCTTTCCCTTTGATTCAAGGAACGGATTGCTGTGGTGAAGTGGTAAAGATAGGAGCACTGGGGAACCCTGAATTGGTAGGGAAAAGAGTGCTAGTTCGACCATGTGTTGAGATAATCGATTCTCAAGGCGGTCCCAATTGTCAGTGGATGGGTTCAGACTTTAATGGTTCATTTGCTCAGTTTGTGGTGGTGCCACAAACTGAAGTATTCCCTATATCGAGTGATTGGACTGACGAGGAATTAGGAGTGATTCCTTGCGCCTATGGCACAGCTGAAAACATGTGTATTAACGCAAATGTGGAGGCCGGAGATACAGTGTTGATCCCAGGAGGTTCCGGAGGAGTTGCAACTGCTGCAATCAAGTTATGTAAACTTAGAGGTGCGACAGTTATCTCAATAACGAATCAGTCAAAAAGAGATTATGTACTAGAAATGGGGGCAGACATTGTTTACGCAGGTCGACATGGAGGATCTGGTTGGAAGTCAATGACCAAGGATATGCGTAATCAGGTGGACGTTGTTATAGACAATGTCGGAGGAGAAGGTTTTTTAGATTTACTGAACTGTCTAAAGGCTAATGGGAGTTATGTTTGCAGTGGAGCTATAAATGGTCCGGTCGTACCTTTAGACTTGAGAACAATGTACTTACAGGATTTGACCTTAATTGGCACCACTTCCTGGTCAAATTCAGTATTCCCTAATTTAATTGGTTACATACAGCAAAGTTTGATATCTCCCCCACGGGTGACCTCATTTCCTCTAAGGAAAATTGAAGAAGTGCAAAAACTATTTATTGCAAAAGAGGATTTAGGCAAGTTTGCATTGATACCCCCTGCTCCTGGCAGGCCCTAAAAGGTGACGATCTCAGGTCGTGACCCCAAAGTGGGTGTGCTAGGATTTGTAAAGATTAAGTTCTTAAATTTTAATGGCTTTAATGGAAGATCTATGAAAACTTTAGTGATAGGGTCGGGTGCTAGAGAACATGCAATGGCATGGAAGCTGTATATGAGTGAACAAGTATCTAGTGTCCATTCTTTTCCTGGAAATATTTCTATGCGAGATATGGGTCCTACGCACGACGGAGATATTTGTGATTTCAAAAAAATACAGCATATATGTAACGTTGAACACATTGATTTACTGGCAATAGGACCTGAAGTACCACTGTCTGCGGGTATTGTCGACTATTTCGCAGGCTCCGACATTAAAGTATTTGGGCCAAGCAAGGCTTCGAGCCAACTAGAATCTAGCAAAGCTTTTGCCAAAGATTTATTGAGTGTGCTAGGAATACCGAGTCCTTTACATCATACTTTCCAGGATTTCAGTGCTGCAAAAAGCTGGGTTGAATCTAACAGTGTTCCACTTGTAATTAAGGCAGATGGCTTGGCTGCCGGTAAGGGAGTATTTATCGCGGATACCAAAGAAGAACAACTCTCTGCTGTATATGCAATCATGTCGAACCGAATATTTGGAGAATCCGGCGACAAGATCGTAATAGAGGAAAAAATAGAAGGCCCTGAAATAAGCGTGTTTGTGTTTTGTGATGGTACAGATATTTCAGATGCGGTGGTGGCTTGTGATTATAAACGTATAGGTGACGGAGATGTTGGGCCTAACACCGGAGGTATGGGTAGCTATAGTTACCCTGGAATAATCTCTGAGGCTCAATTGAGTGAGATTAAAGAAATAATACTAAGGCCTGTGGTGGAGCATATGGCTGAAATAGGAACACCATATTCAGGAGTCTTGTATGCAGGTCTTATGCTCACAACTTCTGGCCCTCAAGTATTAGAATTTAATTGCCGTTTTGGGGACCCTGAGGCCCAGGTGATTCTACCCAGACTAGAATCGGATCTTGGGAGTGTCATGTATAGTTGTGCCGCAGGCAAACTTTCACAAGCTCGCGTATCGTGGGATGATAAAGCTTCCGTAGGCGTGGTATTGGCGTCTGAGGGCTACCCTGACGCTTACAAAACAGGATTCCCTGTTACAGGCTTAGATCATAGCTCATCTGGGACATATGTATTTTGTGGAGGAGTGAAAGAAGGTCAAGAGGATAGTATTATCACTTCTGGTGGCAGAGTATTAACCGTCGTGGGTCATGCTGATAATGTCCAAGAAGCCCGGGATTTATCGTATGCAAGATCAGAATCCATCAACTTTATCAATAAATTCCATAGAAACGACATTGGTTCTTTCATGCGTACGGCATAAATGACCTATTAGTATCGTATAGAATGACGGTTTATGCTAGGATTCTCTGGTAGATTTAATGGAATATAAAGGACTGGAATTTTACATATCATGAGTGAATGGGACGACAATCTGCAAGGCCTAGCTTCGGAACTCAAAGAAGCTAGAGAAAATAGAGATAATTTCATTGCAGAAACTGAGGCTACAAACGAGCAATTTAAGAAGGAAATAGAATCGCAATTTTCCGAGCTTGGTATAGAAGATTTGTTGAAGGAAATGAATCGTATATTGTTGTTGGACTCTGGAACTGTGGTGTTGACTAAATCGTGGGACGAGACATCCATATCAGACGAAGACGACGAAGACGAAGATGATGAAAATGCAGATTTCATAAGTTGTGTATTGGAATGGTTTGAGATTGACGAAAGAGAACTTGCTGTAGACTTGGGAAGAGATGATTCTGGATTATATCTGGAAGTTAACGGGCATGAGATTTCCATAGAACAAGGTGCTCTTCAAGCAGCTTTGTTGTACGCAATCAAAGAAGAATTGGAATTTGTTTAGATTTTGCTAGTTTGTCCTTTTAACGCTTGGGTTTACTCCTGAGATGAACGACTACTAGCGAGATAGAAGAACCGTAGTACTACTTAGGAGACTGAATAACATGACAAGTAATGGCGGAAACCCGATTGTGGCAATTCTAGGGGGTAGCACCTCCGATTTTCCGATTTTGAGTAAAGCCACTGAGATTTTGAATGAACTTGGCATAGCTAATGAATTAAAAGTTGTATCAGCGCATAGGACGCCCGATTTGTTGTTTGATTATGCAGAGAAGGCTTCAGGAAGAGGGATCAAGATTATTATCGCTGGAGCGGGTGGCGCTGCCCATTTACCTGGAATGCTAGCATCAAAAACAATATTGCCAGTTATTGGTGTACCGATACCGTCAGAACACCTGAAAGGAATGGATTCTCTTCTATCAATCGTGCAGATGCCTAGAGGTGTTCCAGTGGCAACAGTTGCCATTGGAGGCGCTGAAAATGCTGCCATACTAGCCGCAGAAATGTTAGCTATATCTGATAGTGGAGTGAATGCAAAATTACAGAAATGGCGACAGGATATGACTGCGAAGATTATGATCGACCATAAGAGCACATAATTATGGGAAAGCCTTCTCAAATTCCTGCTGGTAGTACATTGGGCATGATAGCAGGAGGGCAAATTGGTGGTTTCTTTAGTGAAGCCGCATTAAGAATGGGATACAAAACCGCAGTATGGGATCCCGATGGGAATGCTCCTGCAAAAAGATTCGCTACCAGATCTTTCACCGGAGCCCTCGAAGACAATGACATATTAAATGAATTTGAGCAGGCTGTGAGCGGTGTTTCTATCGAATGGGAAAACGTGCCTAATGAATTAATCAAAGAATTAGAGAAGACAGTCACTGTAAAGCCTGGTAGCGTGAGCCTGTCATTAGCACAAGATAGAATCAAAGAGAAAAACTTTTTGAAGGAAAACGGTTTTCCTTTAACAGATTACGTGCCTATACAGTCCATAGCAGAGATAGGAAACATTTCTTTCGATTTTCCTTGGATTATAAAAACATCCACTCTTGGTTATGATGGGCATGGCCAGTGGTACATAAGAAGTATGAAGGATATTAACAACGACGAATCACTGCAGCGTACCGCAGTACCTATGGTGGTAGAAAAAGTCGTAGATTATAAGTGCGAGCTTTCTATTATCATTGCTGTGGACGATGACGGGGATGTGATTGCTTATCCCCCAACTGAAAACTTGCACAAAAATGGTATTCTCAAGATGAGTATATCTCCAGCTAGGATTTCAGACAAAATGCAATCACAAGTAGTCCAACTCGGGAGTGATGTGATCAAAGCGATTAGCGACCCTGGGGTTTTTTGTGTGGAAATGTTTCTTACCAGTAAAGATACGCTGTTGGTTAATGAAATTGCTCCGCGACCACATAATTCTGGACATCATACTATCGATGCATTTTCAGTGTCACAGTATGAACATCAAGTTAGAATTTTAACTGGGTTGCCTATGAGGCAGCCGGTAATGCTGACTAAGTCTGTACTATTGAACGTGCTTGGTGACGAGTATTTAACGTTGATGGAAAATGAGACGCTGAGCCAAGTATTGCAGTCGCTAGATGCTAAGATATATTCTTATGGCAAGACCAGCGTTAGATCTGGTCGGAAAATGGGCCATATTTTATTTTGCGGGTCATCATTGACGGACCTAATCAATCAGGCAGAAAGTTGTCAGAAAATAATGGAACAGGACGATATCAAGTGAATGCAAATCTAAAGCCCGTGGCTTTCCTGACGGATTTTGACGACACAGCAGCAGTTCAAAATGTAGCAGAAATGCTTCTTGAAGAATTTGGAGAATCATCTTGGAAAGACGTTAGGTCTAGGTTCAGGCAAGGTGAATTGACTCTAAAAACGTATCAAGAATTGGTGTTCGCTGAAATCCGCACTCATGCACTAGAGATGGGTGAATACGCCTATAAACATGTGGACCTGCGTGAAGGATTCAAAGAAGTTAATCAGTATTGCCAAGAAAAGAGTATCCCTATAGCTGTTGTTAGTTTAGGCTTGGATCTTTATATAAAACCAGTGTTAGAAGGCAATGGGTATGGGGATATACCTGTGCACTGTGTGGAAACTTTTTATGAAAATGGCAAATTATGTTACATGTATAAAAACATCAAACCAGGATATGAAGCTGAAGGCAATTCTAAAGGATTAGTCGTAAATTCCTTTAAAGAGAAAGGATATACGGTTGTATATGCGGGAGACGGTAGATCAGATTTCGAGGCTGCGAGGGAAGCAGATGTAATTGTTGCCAGAAGCATCTTGATTGATGAATGTGAGGCACATAATATTAAATACTCACCTTTTGAAAATTTCTATGATGTGTTAAACATACTGAAATCTTTGGATCAGGAATAAGGAGATACTAGTTGATAGAGCGATATTCATTACCTGAAATGAAACATATATGGTCTGATGAAAACAAGTATCAGTTATGGTTAGATGTGGAATTGGCAGCGTGCGAGGCTTGGACTACAGCCGGCGTTGTACCTGAATCAGATATGGTTTTATTGCGAGATGCTAAATATAACCACGGGCGGATGATGGAAATTTTGGATGTTACTAAGCATGACGTCACGGCATTTTTACAGTCGATTACCGAGAGTATAGGGAATGAAGGTAGATGGTTGCATTTGGGAATGACTTCATCAGACATGCTAGATACAGCACTGGCGATTCAGCTCAAACAAGCTGGTGAATTAATCCAACGTGATTTGGACAAAGCCATAGAATCTGTTACCAAACAAGCGATCCTGCACAAAAACACCATTATGATGGGCCGGACTCATGGGATTCATGCGGAACCGATTACTTTCGGTCTAAAAATGGCGTTGTGGGTTCAAGAACTCAAACGACAAAAAGATCGAATGGCATCTGCTACTAAAGATATTTCGGTAGGTAAAATATCTGGACCTGTGGGTACACACGCTACGGTACCTCCTCATATAGAAAATAAGGTTTGTGAAGTTCTAGGCGTATCTGCAGCAGAGGTGTCTAACCAAATAATACAGCGCGACCGACATGCGTATTTTGTGTCAGTGTTAGCTTTGGTTGCAGGGTCCTTAGAAAAGTTTGCTACTGAAATTAGGTCGCTGCAGCGTAGCGAAATTCATGAGCTACAAGAACCTTTTGAGAGCGGGCAGACAGGATCCTCTTCGATGCCTCACAAGAGAAACCCTGAATTATCTGAGAGAATATGTGGATTGGCTAGACTAATAAGAGGGCATAGTGTGTCTGCGATAGAAAACATTAGTCT
>Ga0114933_10004138_pt1 | contig 13790 bp, 4 predicted proteins | sample 4SBtaG_FD_89691 | JGI IMG/M metagenome (GOLD analysis project Ga0114933, IMG submission 89691) | Deep subsurface microbial communities from Kolumbo volcano to uncover new lineages of life (NeLLi) - 4SBTROV12_W25 metaG | ecosystem: Environmental > Aquatic > Marine > Volcanic | place: Kolumbo...
CCTATCCAAAATAATTCAGATGAAAATATCTCTGATGAATTCATAATATATAATACTTCTAGAAAAAGTATTTCCAGAAGTACTCCCTAAATAAATTTTATAATAAAGAACCACTTCGCAATTTTGAAAAACTTCTTGTTGCATCTATTCTACCATTGCCTCCACCACTTTGATTTCCCATATTACCAACAAAAAACTCAGCTACAAATTCAGGATCAGTGCCCTGCCATTTTTTTTGCTTTTTAAAGGTGTATAAATTAGGTTTTCCACGCTTTTCTACTGTTGCTATGTTATTTCTTCTTACATGTCCCCATCCAAACTGTGGGGAAGGAGCAACTACTTTAACTTTTGATCCAACTGGACAGTATTTATCATTGCATTTCTTTCCACGGCGTTCCTTTCGGTGTTTGCATTCTGCATCAAATTTCTCTCTTTTCTCTTTATCAAATTTAGGGTTCTGTTCAACATTTGCTCCCGAACCTCCTTTTGAATCATAATATACACCACCGGCACCCGTTATGGTTAATGTAAGATTATTTGCTCCTCTCCATTCCCCCATAAATACTGTAAATGGATATTTTTTGAATTTTTCTCCGTCTAAAGTTCCAGTTCTACCTCTTTTTCCATGAAGACCTCCATTATCAACAATAATTTTTCCATCTATTATTAAATAAGAAGCATCATCTGATTCTAGCTTAAAAGTTAAAGTTCCAGTTTCTTTGGGAATCATGGTACCCGTAAACATTAAACTATGATTGTTTGGAAGTGAATTTGGCTTGATATTTATTGATTCAACTTTTTCTGTACTGACCAAACTGGCTGTTTTGAAAAAATTAAAATCATCAGCCCACGAATCGCCCGCATTTGGTGTGCCACAATCATGATCTGGTCCAAAATATCCTTTATACATAAATTTCATAATTTTATCATCTTTTGCTGGCGTTGGTCTTGTTTTACATTGATGATTAACCCACCAACCACGTTCCAGAGGTGGCGCTGTCCCCCAACCTATACCATGAGAAGTTTTAAATTTATCTGACATTCCTTGACAGGTATTTCCGAACTTTTCGCCCTGCTGTTTATCCATCTCACCTCCTAGCGTTGGTCTTGTTGTACATTTGTGTTTAATCCACCAAGCGCGTTGTGAAGTATCGGCTGTTCCCCAAGTATAACCGTGATTTGTTCCATATTTATCTGACATTTTCTGACAATCAGCGCCAAAATCTGTTTTTGCTAATTGTTCAGTTTCGTCTCCTGCCTTTGCCGCTGCCTGATGCCCACCCAAATTTGTCCATTTCACATTTTTTACTTTACATTGAGCAGGCTCATAAAAAGGATCAGAAGCATAAAATTTTGCTGCTCCATGAGCTCTATTTTCAAAAATTTTCACCGTCGCAGAATGTGTAACCGCTCCCGATAATTCTACCTTTAATTCATCATTTTGAACTTGAACAGTTACATTTGTTTCTTGATTTTCTGGCAATTCCATTTTTGGATCATAACCAAAATTACCACTTCCAATAACTCCTGTTCGAATATGAAGTCTTGTTGTATCGGGATGAAACCAAATACCTGGAACTCTACAACTATCGCACATGTCTTTGCCATCAATAGTATTATGAAAAATATTTCTCCAACCTTTTGCTTTTCCTGTTGGAATAATTGTAAATTCAATCTTATAGTCAGGATCAATTGGAAATCTCTTAATTAAAGAACCCTTTGATGGAGTAATTTCTCCTTCAATTAGTATTTCGCTGGCTCTTGCTTTTGGATTTGCACCTTTCAATAATCTTCCTAGAGCTCCTTCACCCAATGCTTTCTTTTCTATCTCAGCTTTTGCCTCCAAAGCTTTTCTTCTTCTCTCATTATCTCTTTCTGCTCTTGCTTTCCTTTCTTCAATATCCTTTTCGCGCTCTTCATCTCTTTTCTTTGCTTCTTCAATGCGTGAAGCGAGATCCATTTTTTCTCCATCTAAAAGATTTAATTCAGATTTTAGAACTCTTTCCGTTGCACATACCGTATTTTGAGGTTTTATTGAATACCCTTTTGGGCATGTGACAGCATCGCACGTCTTTTCAATTGTAACATATTCATCTAACTTAGCCTCTTCTTTTAATTCTTTTCGCGCAACAAGTTTTGAACATAACCCGTCCTTTACTGTATAACCTTCGTTGCATACCAAACATTTATCTCTTCTCTGATGTTTACAATTTGCTATATCACTTGTAACGGGGCGACACCAACCTTTTTTAAAACCAAAACCTTTGTCACAATCTTTACACGTTCCTTCTTCATCTACTGTATATGGTTTAATACATTTTGTACATGTTGTATCTGCTTGTTTTTCACAACGAGGAATTGGAATGGCCAAACAGAGCTTTTTATTATATGACAACTTATATCCTGGTAAACATTTTTTACATATTAATTTGTCTTGTTCTTCGCAATTCAGAAATTCTGCAGGGATACATGCGTTTTTTTGAGCACTTAATTTATAACCTTTGTCACAATAACCACATAAAATCCCATCTCTTTTATAACAATTTGGGATCGGAATTAAACCACAAGAGTGTCTATCATCGGATAATTTATACCCTTCTACACAAGCTTTGCAAGTTTTCTCGGCATCAACACCTCCATGTTTTTTGCCCGAACCATCGTGTAATCCTTCCTGGATTTTTGTTGTATAACATGAAATAAATAATAATATAACCACTGATGATATTAATAAAAGGTAATTCATATATATAATATCGTAAAAAACTTTTTGAAAAAATACAAAAAATTTTTAACAAATTGAGTATAATTTTTGAGAACCAAATCCAGAACAACTATTTGCTTTGAAATTTGAACCGAATAAACTCCTAAATCCATCTCGTTGTTGTCGCTCCCTCGCAGCAGCAAAAGCACCAAAATCAGCTCCAACAACCTTTTTAACAGGATCCATTGCCTGTTTTCTTAGCTGCTCTTCATCCTCCTTCTTCTTTTCCTCAGCAGCTTTAGCTTCAGCAGCAGAAGGTTTTTTGGGTGGTGGTTCATCACGCCTATCACAATTTAAAATTGGAAGAAGAGTGCAAGCGCGTCTATCTTCTGCCATATGATAACCCACCTTACATTCTTTACAAATTACTCCCTGTTGATCAGCACAATTTTCAATCTCCATCTTATCACATTTGCGTGCATTATCAGACAGTTTATAACCAAAATCACATTCTTCGCACATAATCTCTGTTTGTTTTACACAATGTTTTATTGGAATTGCGTCACAAACTTCGCTATTTTCTGAGGGAGTTCTTCCAGAATTTTTGTCACCACATTCAAAACAATATTTACCCCAATCTCTTTGTTTTGTACAATATTTTATATCTACTACTGGAATACGATCACATTTTCTTCCATCAGGTGACGGTTGCCACCCTTCATTACAATTCAAACAAACCTCATGCTCTTGAACTTTACAATTTGGAATTGGAATTAAATCACATTGAGTATTTTTATTGGCTAATTTATATCCAATATTACATTTTATACAATTTTTTCCCCAATTTCTTTGTTTGGAACAATTTGGAATCTCTACAATGGGTATCAATTCACATTTATCCTTTCCACAGCTTAATTTATAACCATTGTCACCATCGCATTTTAGACAAGTTTTTCCCCACCCTAAATGCTTGATACAATGTTTAATTTCTTCACGAGGAATTCGTGTACAACAGGTGCCGAGATTACATCCTGTTTCTTGACATTGTTGTTTGGTATTACGATTATATCCGGCGGGACAGCGAAAAGAAGCGCAGGTTGGGGGCGGCGGAGGTGGACGAGCTACACCACATGTAATACAACGCCCACCATCACCACGAGAACTTGTTGCACTATAACCTTTTCCGCACGTCACGCAACAATCTTGCCATCTACCACTTACTCTGACGCTATCGCGATTAATACAAGCTCTCTGCCCCTCTCTAAATGCTTCCTTCTTTTTTGCCGACATAACCAAAATAACTATAATTGATGCAATCCCTAAAAGAATGAAATTTGTTTTCATAATACTATATAATATTTATATTATATTATGATGCTTTTGAAAATACACGACCTTTTCCAAAACCTTGTCCCGGTTTAAAGGCTTCATATCTAGCTTGACAATTTGAAATCGGAAGGAGATCGCATTTTCTGCGATCTTCGCCCATTTTATAACCCATTTTGCATTCGGTACATATGGTTTTATTTTGAATTGCACAATTTTTTATAGCAACAATATCACACGATTTCCAATCTAAAGACTTAGCATAAGCAAATCTACATTTATTACATCTAATTCCCTCTTGGTCTTTACAATTTGAAATTGGGCGAGGAATACATTTTGATTTATCCTCGGAAGTCATATAACCCGATTGATCGTCACCACATTCATAACAATAAGCACCCCAATCGCGTTGGTTTGTACAATGGGGAATTTTTTCTTTAGGTATACGATCACAGGTTCTTCCTGTTTTTCCAATTCTATAGGGTTCTTCACACTCTACACAAACTTCACGTTCCTGATTTTTACAATTTGGAATTGGAATTAAATCACATCTTGTCTTATCGCTTGACATTTTATATCCAACAGCACAGGTATTACAACTTTTCCCCCAATCTCGTTGTTTTATACAATTATCAATTGGAATCTGTGCAATTCTTTTACAGGAGGGTGCAACTTGTTTAAAACAGTCAGGTGGTGGTGGAGGAGACGGAACCGTTTGCGATCCACACGTCGGTTGAGCACCGGAGTTCTTCCCAACGTGCTTTCCTTTGTCATGAATGGCGCCGCCTTCCATCGCCTTCTGGCACGACGGTGCATTGCAAACAATTCCACCCGTCTTTTCCTGAGCCGTCCACTCACGCGAGGAGCTCCAGCCCCCACCTTGAGAGGTTCGGAACCAATACTTACCCCGTGAATCCTTAACTGTGCACCTCCCATTTCGGTCCGCACACTTTGTCCATGTTTTGGGGTCGAGGACACCATTGGGGCGAAACCATCGGTCACCACCGCCTGAAACCTTCTTCTCTACCCTCTTTGGTGCATTTGAAAGTTCCCAACCTTCAGGATCGCATTTTGCACAGTTTCTACCCCAACTTAACTGTGAAATACAATGTGGTATTGTTTCCTTGGGAACTCTTGAGCAACATTGTGTTTGAGTACACCTATTGTTGGCACATTGTTGTTCGCCGTTATTTATATATCCACACGGACAACCATAACTTGAACACTTTCTTGGTGGTGGTGGTGGGCGAGCAACCCCACATGTTAGACAACGCCCCCCATCTCCTATGCGACTAGTCGCACTATAACCTGTACCACAACGCACACAACAATTTCGCCACGTGCCATTCACACGAACAACATCGCGCGTTACACATCCAGCGCCACCCCCTCCGCGCGCAGCAGCACGCGCGGCAGCCGCCCTCTGCGCAGCCGCTCTCTGCGCAGCACCGCCGCGCCCCCCGCCTCCACCTGGCGTGCCGAGCAATTGACACTCCTTTCTCGTCCCAACAAGTGGATCGCCAAAAGTTCCATTATTGCAGTTAATCCGCCCCCTCATGAGGCGCCGCGTCGACCAAGTCGCACCCTTACCATACCGAACATAACCATTGCCGGTACATCTACCATTCTCATCAGCGCATTTTCGCCACGGTCCGCCGCCACCAGATCGGTCTAGGTTAGTCCTCGTCGCCCTTAGAATTAAATTTTGCCCCCATGTATTGTATCCATCTAATCTCGTAACTAGAACATTTCTACCTTGCTGTACAACCCGAAAACGATCCCTCCACCTACGATCTTGCCCATTTACCACAGCTCTTGGATATTGTTGAGGGGTTGGTTGGTTTGGATTGAGTAAAAATCTTACCGTCTGTCCCGCAGGTATAACATTCCTTACCGTTTTCGGCGCATTGCGATAATTTGACCCAATACGAACATTAAAGGTCCCCTGACCCTCTCTAAATCCCTCCTTAAATCCCCCAAATGCTTCCTTTATCTGATCTCCTTTTTTTACAAATATACATCCAAAAATTATTAATATTATTAAAATAAATGGAAAACAATTTCCTTTCATATATAATACTTTTAGATTAGAAAAAATATTATATTATCCAGCTCTTTGAATTGGTTTATTTGGACCTTTTAAATAACTATCGTCATTAAACCCGCGATAAGGCGCTGTTTTGGGATCTTTAAAAGAATTAGCTCCTTTCAAATCATCCTGAGCAGATCCCGATGTAATTTTTCCAGCATCGCTGCTAATAACTTGAGGCGAAGATTTGACACCAGCTAATTTTGTATTTTTACCCTTTGCTTGTTGTCTAAAATGAATCTTTCTACGATCATCAATGGCAATGCCAACATCAATTGGTTTGGGTTGCGCGCCACCCTTATATTGTTTGCCAAGTAATCCAGGAATTGCATTACTCCATCCCAAAAATTCAGAAGGCAAGAAAGAACGCTGTTTTTTCTTCTTTTCTTTCTGTTTTCTTGCTTCTACTAAAAGTTCCTGAACATCCTTATTTAATTCTCTCAAACTATCGGTAAATGGTTTATTCATATTAGTATGTTCGTGATAACCATAACTAATTGTTTCTGGTTTATTTGCTTCTTCTTGTGCTTTTTTTGTATCTTTTTTCGCTTCAAATGCCGCATTCCATTCTTCTACCGTTGGAATTCTTGCTTTTGGTGCTTCATCGCATGTAGGACCGCGATATCCGCCACCACACATACACATTCCACCAACACAACGCCCGTGTGTATTATTACACGGAGGATCACAAATAGCACCACTATTAAAAGCTTTACATTGATCTTTTAATGATTCAGATGAATTATTTCCAGAAGATTGTTCTTCCCCTAAATTCATTGGTTTTCCTTCTGCTGTAACAACCGCACCAGTTGAAGAAGTGCCAGCTGGACATACCAAACCTGATGTTTGATCTTTTCCACCCTCTCTACATTCCTTATTTGTTGAATTCTTTGTACATACAACACACTCATTAGAACCTTCTTTACTATAAGTTCCCTGTGGACATTTGTGACAACCTTCTGTTTTCAATAATTCAAATGCTGCTTGAGATGGTGGTTTTGAATAACATACTGGATGATAAGTTTCTAATGGATCTCCAGCAGAATTGGGCCAAGCATTCCATCTTGCCGTAGCTGGACCATCTTTACCAACCCTATCTGTCCAAGAACAACCCGCAGGTGATTTGGATTCTAAAACTTTATCCCACGGATAATTATCCTTTTCTCCCTTTCCTATTCCTAATGAAACAATTGCGTTCTCACATTCTTCTCTTGTTTTTATTTGTGTCTTTTCAGGACATAAAGAACCCTTAGGATGTAAAATATATTGTAAACCTCCCGAACATTGTTCGCCCGAATCACCTCCTCCCAAATCTCCCGAAGTTACAAATAATTCCGTTGCATCTTGAAAACATTGCCTATAATCATTTGGTATTCTTACCCATTGAGGGTTCATGTGTGTCTTCAAATATAAGGTTCCTTGGGAATCTGTTTTTCTTTCCTTAATTGGGTCTGCAAACCATTTTCCATTCTTTGGTTGTTTTGGTCTAAGTCTAATCTTATCTGACCCCCTTAATCTTCCAGTATCTTTATTAAATATATTAAAAGCACCTCCCTCGGTTTGTACAGTTCCTGTACCATTATCATGCGAAGCACCCCACGCAGTTATTTTTAAAGGCACACCATGAAAATCTGTTGGACAAGAAACCTCTGGAGATAAACGAGGACCACCCTCTATTTTTACCGTTTTTTGTCCCGTGCTTGCCCAAATCTTTTTACCTGGAGCAAGACCTTCTCTAAAACCTCCAAAACCTCTAAAACCTTCTTTGGGAGATAATGACAAATTTGAAGCTGTTGTTTCACAAGGAAATCCAGATTTATCTCTGAATGATTGACCCCCAGTACCAACAGCACTCCAATGTGTTTTATTGCTGGTAAAATCATTCCACGGATTTGATGAATCTGCTTGACACGACATAATAAAACCTGATGTTTTGCAACCATCACCATCATTACTGTTCCGAGCATCAACTATTATTTTTCCTGGATCTTCACCACCCGAATCAAAATTTACCGTTTTTATTGCTTTTGGATCAGCTTTATCTCCATAAACTTTTAGATCTTTGCCCTTATATTTTATTGAATTTACTTCTCCTGCAACATTAAAGTTGCACATTACCGCATTCTTACCCAAAGGCGGCGTTGTTTTATTTGTCCATTTCACATTCTTTACCGACGCCTTTGCAGCATTATACCAATTACTACAAGCATAGAATTTTGCCTTTCCATATGGACGATCATCACTTCTTGCAATAGTAGATTGATATGTAACTGCACCAGAATATTTAACAGTCATAAATTTTCCAAGTAATTCTATCACTACTGTTGTTTCTTTATTTAATGGTAATTCCATAGGTGGATCAATTCCGAGATTTCCACCATCAGCACCTCCAGAACGAATATGTAATCTTGTGGTATTGCTATAAAACCACATACCTGGCATTCTATCGCCTATACCACAGCAATCTCTGTCAGATATAGTAACATGGAAAATCTCTGACCAATTAGGTATTTTTGCGGTAGGAGTAATTGTAAATTCTAAACGATAGTCTCTTTCAGCATTTATCATACGAAGGAGATTGTTTTTCTTAATAGTTAAAGGAGTTTCGCCTACCAACATCACGCTATTGCGTTCTGAAGAAGATTTGAAAGACGGGGGCGCAGGAGGAGGTTTTGTAACCGCAAAACGCTGATTTTTGCCTCCATGACAACCCCATTGAATAAGTGAACCAGGCAGTTTATTCTTTTTTGGAGCACTTTTTGCTCCGCTATGAATATCTAAACATTTACCACTTTCAGTATAAAAACTACCATTTGTTTTATTGTAGAAATGACGAACACCATTAGCTTGGTTACATTTTCCCATAACAACTTGAGCTGCGTTTGCCTTTGATGCACCCTGGATTATAGCACAAACGCCAGGAATTCTATTTGTTAATTGCATTGAATCGGGATCATAAGACCACATTTTATCATCACCTCTTTGACACCAAGATAAAACAACACGTCCACCGTCGCCCGGCTTAGTGGTATCATCAGCTGCTTCCACACCCAAACACAATCCAGAGTTGAGATCTTTAAGCATTTGATCTTTGAATTTTGTTGTATTTCCCGCCTCATCCGTCATTGTCATCTTATATGTTGCCCACCCTCTATTATCCCCCTCTGTCCAATTTGTCAAATCTTCATTATACCACAGACGATAATCTCCTGGCATAAATGTTTGGGGAGTTTTTAATTCCCAAGTCATTGTTTTGCTTTCTCTTCCAACACCATCCATTCTATACCAGTGGGACTGTGTTTTACTGTTATGATGTGTTTTCTTATATCCTTTAACATTCACATTGGGAAGAATTTCTCGTCTATTATCATCTCCAATAATAAGAGCGACGTAATCTGTTCCACAACCAAAATGACTAGATCCACTACCGTGACACATTACTCGTCCTGCCTTGTGTTCAAAAACAATTTTTGTTATAAAAGCCGTTTTCTTTATAGTAAAAACTCCACTTCTTTCTTTTCTTGCTCCTATTGTAATATTATCAAAAACAAGAGTTTTACCATCACCCGCACCAACTGATGGAGGAGAAGCTTCGTAAGGTGCTTGACAATTTTTGTATTTTTTATCTTGATTTGCTTTTTTACGGTATTCAACAGTTCCCCAAAATTGTCCATTATTAATATAGTGATCACCGGTTATCTTATCCCCGACCTTTCTTAAACATTCCCATTTGTTTGCACCATGTGTTTTTTTTATCATAAAAGTTGCGGCATCATCCTTACACACCGAAGCAACGCCACTTGTATGAACCTTATCGACAAACACGCCCGGTTGAGTAGCAGCGCCATCACAGGTAATTTGTAATCCTTTGGATCCACCACTATTTCCCGTTCTTTTTTTGGGATAGCTAGTCCCATGACCATAATAAACATCATAATCTCCCGCAAGTTCGTGTGCTTTTACCGTTCCGCGTGTAGGCACACACTCATTATTTTTACAGGTAGTACCAGCAGTACAATTCTGATTATGACCGCCCTTTCCACATATACATCTTCTCTTATTAGTCCGCTGTTGTGAATTTGAAGGGCACGTTTGATAGCATCCTGACCCCGGCTTGTACCAACCTTTTCCAAATGGTACCTCGCCACAGGGCGTACCACGCTTTGGTCCACTGGGCGCCGCCCCCTTATATAATTTTATACTATGAACAGTTCCGTTAAATCGCCAACCCCAAACATTTCCAAACACTACGCCCCCGCCCCCATAAATATTTCCTGTTACCGCCACAGATTTGGTTCCCAAATCTTTATTATTCACCCATACCGTTACATCTCTTCCTGAAGAAGTCTTTGTTACTCTTACCTTTCTTATTGATCGTTTATTCAGCTCCATCTTAGAATGACTAAAGCCAGGGGCATTCTTATTACAATATTTATCATTATCTATACAAGAACCTGAAGCCAACCTAATCTGAAGCCCGGACGAGCTCCCCCCGTGTCCTATTGAAAATCCTTGTCTACCACTCCCAGTAACTGTATGTTGAAAATATAATGGACAATGTGATAAAGGATATTCTTGAGCGCGTGGAGTAGTCTCCACCACTAAAAGAAATTGTTGACCATTCAATATTTCAGATAGTTTACTTGAATGTGCATATGTAAAATTACTACGATTTAAAGATCTATCGGAATCTAGAATTGAAAGTAATAATTCTTTGTTAAGATCTGTAGTGGTGTCGACACTGTTTGCTGACTTCTTCTCTGTCTTCTTCGTTGTCGTACCTCCACCACCGCAAACGGCGGGGTGGTGCTGGTGGATGCTCCCATCCCGTCCGGCGGAGCTCGCCGTGCTGGTGTTCCAGTACTGGTGCTGGGTGTACGAGTTCATGTCGCGGTTGGGTATTCTATAAGTGAAACATCCTTTTGGTAAATGTGTTGACCCACGCCAGTTGTGTATGCGTTGCGTGCTTATGGGCTCCACCCTCTTCAGAACACCCTGTTTTTTGAGTTCCTGATGCGCCTTCCAGCAATCCGCAGCGCTAGCAATCGGTGTTTTCCCGTCCCCTTGGCAAGTTCTCCCTGTCGCCGCCACAGAATATCCCGTTGTGTTTGTCGTCTTCGGTGTTGTCTTCGTCTCGCCCGCGTTTCCACAAACGGCTTGGTAACTTTGGTGGATGCTCCTTGGGAACCGGGAATTAAAATATACGTAATTGTTGGTATTTCCGGTATGTACACTGCATCCTTGGGGGAGACTGTTGTCCCAGCCGTATTTATATGGATGCGCGGTTGTGCCTCTGTAACCCCTCTGATTATCACGGATGGTCTGGCTGTTTGAGCTGGCGGAGGGCGTACTCCACAGTCCAGTTCCAGATTTAAAATAATTTTGCTCGTCCCTCAATTTAAGGGCCGCTTTGCCACACTCTTCTGCTGTTTTAATTCGTTCTGAAGCTGAACAACGTTGACCCCGTCCTGCCAGCCGAACTTTACCAGTTGTCGTGGTCTGCGTCGTGCCTCCACCGCCGCAAACGGCTGGGTGGAGGTGGTGAATTTGCCGATCTCGTCCGTCGTTGGCAGTGTTAAAATACGCGTGGGTCCCGCGGCTGCTGTATGTGAAACATCCTGGCGCAAGATTGTATGACCTGGCCCAATGGTGTTGCTGTCGGTGGCCCGGGGCCCGCCCGTACACGCTCGTGACCGCTGCGATGCAGTCTCCCAAGCTTGTAATATTTCGTTTCCCTTCTCCTGCGCAAGTTCTGCCGGACGCCGCCGTAGAATATCCCGTCGTGTTTGTCTGCGTCGTGCCTCCACCGCAAATGTTGGGGTGTTGATGATGAGCTCCCCCATCCCGCGACCCACCGCCTACGTTAAAATACGCGTAAGTCCCGCCTTGCTGGGGATATGAAAAACATCCTGGTGGAATCTGGCTGCCCGTGCCCCAATTGTTCTGGCTCACGTTTGGGCTTCTTCCAAACAACGTCTGGTGCGCCTTCTTGCAGTCCGTCGCGTTTGTAATAGGTCGTTTCCCTTCTCCTGCGCAAGTTCTGCCGCGCCCCGCCTTAGAATATTGACCTTCTCTAAATCCCTCCTTCATTGATCCCGTAAAAGCCTCTGTATTACATTTGAAATATGTTTCTCCCGGTGTGCTTCCAGTCATTTTGGGGCGGCGAGCGCCTGCCGAACCATTATCTGCATAAAGATAGCAACGTTTCCCAGTTTCATAATAATCAGCTTGAGGACACTTGGGATCATTTTGGCAAAGATTCTTACAATCCTCCTTATCTTTTGCAGTTACGGGCCATTTGTTAGAATTCCAATAGAGATAATTTTTCTTTTTATCTTTATGTTCTGTACATTTTCGTCCGCCCCCAGAACCCCCCGCTTCGCGTCTCAATGATGTTGTGTGACTGCATACATATGGTTTTTTTTCATTTGCTGCCGCATCATTCCACACACCACTTTCATATTGTTCGCAATAATGTTCATCATCCTTAGCACTAGGTTCTTTTTGATTCCAGTTTGAATAGCCCTTTTTTTCGAGGGTTTCTCCATCAGGCCATGTCCATTCACCTTCTTTATCCTTATCAGAGCAACCAATCCATTTTGGATGTTGCATTAAATCTTTAACAAAATCATCTTCATTTTTGCTACTAATAACTGCAAGGGTTGTTTTTCTACCAGGATCAGCATCTTTACATTTGTTATAAGCTGACCACCAATCCAATTCCTCTCCTTCAGCTCGGTAACAACGTTTTCCATCCTGATGTTCTAATTTAAAACCATCAGCACAGCTAAATGGTATTTTGGGTTTATTAAATTGTGATTGATACTGATCATATGATAATGACATAATGCTTAATAATTTAAACTTGGTTGTTTTTGAAAACCAATTTTGTCTTTCATCGCTCCATTCATACAAATAATTATCTGTTCCTACCCCCATTAACTTATCATTCCACTCAGCAATAGAACGAAGACCTTCAGTAGGTTGACCAATTCTTTTCCATGAACCTTTTAATTTTCCATCTTGATCTAATTTTCCATCTACGAACATCTCTATTCTTCCCTGTTTATCCACAACCAAGAGTTTATTTCTATATTCTTTTATGCTTTTTATATTTGGTTTTGCCCCGCACCATACCCAAGCAGGTTTGTGTCCATTTCCACGTTTAAAGGGGTCAACACTTTTTCCATCTGCTTTACCAGTCCATCTAAATAAAGATTGCTGATTTGCTGAAAAAAGTTTATTTTTCCATACTCCGATAGATTGCATCCATTCCATTGGAAGGTTTGTTGCTAATTTCCAAAGTCCTCCACGAACTCCCATTTTATCCCAAGCATAAAGGCGATGATCATATCTTCCAACTCCTAATAAAGTATCATTCCAATACGCTAAATCAGTTACACAACAACTTTTTCCTCGCATTTGGTGCCATTCTTTTTTAGGATTATTAAATCTAAATAATTTATAATCTTCGCTTACTCCTATCAAAATATCTTCATAACCATTTAAAAGTCCTCCGCTTGTTTGTGGTCCTGCTGATATTTGTCCTTCTTGAATTTTTTTTTTTTTTGAAAAGCAGTAACATATAATAAAAGCAATTACTATCGCTAAAAGTATAAAATTTAACTTCATATATATATATTTTATATAAATAAAGTTTTGATAAACTAAAAA
>Ga0114933_10004143_pt1 | contig 13777 bp, 7 predicted proteins | sample 4SBtaG_FD_89691 | JGI IMG/M metagenome (GOLD analysis project Ga0114933, IMG submission 89691) | Deep subsurface microbial communities from Kolumbo volcano to uncover new lineages of life (NeLLi) - 4SBTROV12_W25 metaG | ecosystem: Environmental > Aquatic > Marine > Volcanic | place: Kolumbo...
ACTTGGTAACATGTTAGGACAAGGATTTTTCAATGAAAATGCCAGAGAAAATATTCCAAATAATTATTGGATTGTTTGGGAAGATTATTTAGAATTCATGAAACTGTTGAATAATAAAATTGTTAATTGGCTTTTGAATAGTTCTAAATTAGTTAAAAGAGAATTTTTATCTGGGTTACATTGTCACAGATTAAAATTCGACAATAAAAATGGAATAATTTACATTAATTTGAGAATTTTTACTAATATAAACATTGAAAGTGTTATTATGGAATTATACAATGAATTTAATATTCACTATTATTGTGAAAATAATATCATAAAAATAAGTGGGACAGAAAATATTGTAAGATTTTACGAGACTATTGGTATTTCTTATAACAATGATTTAAATTCTTTGATTGGATGTTTTGTTGAAAAATCCAAATGTAAAAATAAAATAGAAATAAAATCTATCAATAATATCATTTTTGTGCCTATAAAAGATATTGTAGAAGTTGAAAATTGTCTAATATCTGATATAACAACAGAATCAGAAAATCATAGTTTTATAGGAGGAGATAATTTTGCTGTTCATAATTCAGCTATGGGAAAACAGGCAATGGGAATTTATGCAACAAGTTATACCAAAAGATTAGATACATTAGCACATGTTCTTTATTATCCCCAACAACCAATAGTAAATAACAAATTAATGAAACTTTTACCATCCGATAAAATGCCAGCCGGAATAAATGTTATTGTGGCTATAGCGTCACATACTGGATACAATCAGGAAGATTCTATAATAATGAATCAATCATCCATTGATAGAGGATTGTTCAAATCCACATTTTATAGAACATACAAAAATGATGAAAAACGAAGTCATGTGTCTGGTGAAGATGAGAGTTTCTTCAAGCCACAAAAAAAAAATACAAGAGGAATGAAATATGGAAATTATGATAAACTACAAAATAATGGATTTGTACCAGTAAATACAAAAGTTGTTGGAAATGACGTTATAATTGGAAAAATTATTCCAGTGGAAGATCCAGAACCTTTGAGTTCAATAAAATATCGAGATAACAGTACTTTACTAAGAGCAAATGAGTCGGGATATGTGGACAAGGTGTACATTTCTAGGAACAGTGATGGTTACCGTTTTTGTAAGGTTAGAGTGAGATCCAACAGAACACCACAAATAGGTGACAAATTCTCTTCAAGACATGGCCAAAAAGGAACGGTTGGAATGACTTATCATCAAATAGATATGCCTTTTTCGAAATCTGGCATGGTACCTGATTTGATAATTAATCCACATGCTATTCCAAGTAGAATGACTATAGGTCAATTAATGGAATGTTTGACTGGAAAAGCATCGAGTGTGTTGGGACAATATGGTGATGGAACACCCTTTTCAGACATAACTGTTAATGAGATAGCAGATGTTTTAGAAAATGAATGTGGATTTTACAAATATGGAAATGAAGTGTTGTATAATCCCAAAACTGGAGAACAATTAAAAATGTCTATTTTTATGGGTCCAACCTACTATCAGAGATTAAAACACATGGTGGAAGACAAAAGACATTCACGTGCATTGGGACCAAATGTTATTTTGACTCGTCAGCCTTCCGAAGGAAGGACTAGAGATGGTGGGCTAAGGTTTGGAGAAATGGAACGTGATTGCGAAGAAGGCAAAACCCCTGTTGTTAAAGACTGTGGCCTCAGTGTAATGATAGAAAATATGGAAGATTGTGACAATGAAGTTTTGGGATGGTCAGAAAAAGAAAATGGATTAATTAAAGCAACACAAACACATTTTATGTGTAAAGGAGAACGTGAATGTGTAGATGTTTATTTAGATAATGGAGTTAAACTTACTTGTACTCCAAAACATCTATATTTAACAAGTGATAATAACTGGGTCATGGCAAAAGATTTGATTGGAAAAGAAGTTAAGGCTAGTGTAAATTATCCAGTAATTAATATCAAAGAAGAAATAGACGAATGTAATGGATGGACTTTAGAATTTGGAGATTATAAATTAGAAACTAATAATAAAGAAAATTATTTATGTTCTTTGAGATTTGCCAGAATTATTGGTTATTTGATTACGGATGGTCATCTATCATTTAAATATAAATATGGATGTCTACTCTTGGGTCATATGTTAGATGTTGAACAATGTTTTGATGATTTGAGTAAGTTCCAGAATATTATCCAAGAAAATTTTATTCATAAAAATTTATTTGAGGTGAGATTTCGTCAACATTTCACAAAAAGCCTTCTTAAACTCAAAGGTCTCATACATGGTAAAAAATCCACTCAACCAGCAGTATTACCAGAATTTATTATGGATGAAAATTGTCCCAGACCTATTATTAGAGAATTTCTAGCAGGATTGTTTGGTGGTGATGGACATACATGTTATTTAGGAATACATCGTGGTAAAAGAGATTTAATGACTTCAATTTCCTTTTCACAAACTAAATCAGAAGAATATTTAGATTCATTATATAAAATGATGGAGGATTTACAAGGATTGCTCAAAAAATGTGGTATTCATAAAACAACAATTCAAAAACATAAGGAAACTTCACATTCCAAAAAAAATACAAAAGAAAACAAACATTATCAAGTTCTTCTACATTTGGACATTTCAGAATTAATTCCATTTTCAGAAAAAATAGGTTTTAGGTATTGTTGTCACAAGTCACAGAGATTAGCTGCTGGAGTTGCTTATAGAAGACTTAGAGAAAACACAGTAAGACAACGAGAATGGCTATCAAGACATGTTGATAAATTAACAAATTTCTCAGAAATCAAAAGAGATAATCCTAAAAAAATAGTTAGAACTAAAAAAGCTATTCAACAAGCAGTAGAAGAATTAAAAAAAACAGAACCTCTTATTCATAAATATGCTATTCCCACAAGACATTCTCTTCAAGAATATTTGATAGATGGACGAAAATTTAGTAAATTTAGGAATGGAAAATTCCCAACCGCAGAAGAATATATGAAACAAATAGGAGCGTATGAATGGTTCACAGATAAATCTTATGGAGTCAGCAGAGATCGAAAGAGCTTACCAACTATGAATATTAAAGTTATTGGTATTTATCCAGCTGGGAAACATAAAGTTTATGATATCCAAGTAGATAAAGTTCATTCATTTTTGGCTAATGGAGTTGTGGCACATAACTGTATGATAGCACATGGGTCTACATCATTTGTCAAAGAAACATTATTAGACAGATCAGACAATTATAAAGCATTCAGTTGTAAATTATGTGGAAGTATAGCATCTGTTAATGAAAAGAAATTTATATATCACTGTAAAAATTGTGATAATTTCTGTGAATTTTCAGAACTCAGAATTCCGTACGCGTACAAATTATTTGTTCAAGAATTAGAAAGCATGTCTGTTACCTCTAAATTTAATGTTTAACAAAATTATTATTAAGTAAAATCATTTTTTTGATGGACTGATTTTTTTTCAGATATTCCAACATTTAAATTTTACATGGACAATTAGTATGAATTGTCTCCATTATGGCTTTTGATATATCAAAAATTTTTTTTTTCTCCGGACCATTCTAATATTTCCAATATCCTTTGATGGACTGAACATATTTATTAAAAATTTTAGTTTTGATTTATAACCATACATGAAGCCTAAATAAATATATTTTTCGACAAATATTAATTGAAACCATTATATGAATATAATAAAGTCCATTAAAGGATATGTTATTTCCATACATGTTTTTAACATGAATGTTAATACCTTTTTAGCCAAAATATTTTTACTTGACTGTTGTACACGGTAATAAAAAAAACATTATTTCAATTCCTGGTTTTTCAATGGAATCTTTCCATGATGTCAACAAATAAATATGTTGTGTGCTCATTGAATTTTCCACAAACTCATCGAAATAATCATAAAACAAAAAAATGATTTATTTGATTAATTCATCTTCAATTTACATTTGGTTTTAAATTTTATCTTTGGTAATTCTTCCGACTGTTCCCATGAATTTTCTAAATAATTCATTTTCATTTTGTAAATAATTATTTTGAGAATTTAAATTATCATTGTTAATTTTTAATTTTTTATTTTTAATTTCCAATTTTTCATTTTTAGTTCCTAAATAATTATTTTCAAATTTCAAATTATTCTTCTCAATTTTGAATTTTTTATTTTCAGTTTCCAATCTATTATTTGAAGTTTTCAAATTGTCATTTTGATTTTTTGATTTTTCATTTTCAGTTTCCAATTTTTTATTTTTGGTTTTCAAATCATCATTTTCAGTTTCTAATTCTTCATTTTCAGTTTCCAAATTATCATTTTCAATTTCCAAATTATTCTTCTCAATTTTAAATTTTTTATTTTTAATTTTCAAATCATTATTATCAGTTTCTAAGTTTTCATTTTTGGTTTTCAAATCATTATTATCAGTTTCTAAGTTTTCATTTTCGGTTTCCAAATCATCATTTTCAATTTCCAAATTATTTTTTTCAATTTTGAATTTTTCATTTTCAATTTCCAAATTATTTTTTTCAATTTTGAATTTTTCATTTTCAATTTTAAATTTATTATTTTCAATTTCCAATTTATTATTTTCAATTTTGAATTTTTCATTTTCAATTTCCAAATTATCACTTGAATTTTTCAAATTGTTATTTTGATTTTCCAAACCACAATTCATGTTTTCAATTTTATTATTGATGGCTTCTAATATACCATTTTTATTTTTTAAATCTTTATTTTTGGTTTCTAAATCAATATTTTTAATTTCCAAATTTTCAATGTGTTTTCTTAATTTTAAATTTTCATCATTTAATTTATGATTGTTATTTTTTGTGTTTTTATCTGAATTTGTTAATATTTGATTTTCAATATCCAAATTTTTATTTTTATTCTTGAAACATAATGATTCTTTTTTAGTTTTATCCAGTTTTTTTAATAAAACATCTTTATTAATTTTAAGATTATTGTAGTTAATTTTTAATTGACTTAATTTAAGTGATAAATTTTTATTATTGATATTTTCTTGTTTTGTGACATCGTTCAATGAGGAATATCTATTTTTTAAAATAACAATGTCATTTTTTAATTTGGAAATATAATTTTTATTTTTTTTCAATTCATCATTTTTATCATCCAGAATAATTTTTAGTTTTGTTTGAGATTTATTTTTATCATTTTCCATTTTGTTTTTTTCATTTGTTAATAATACTATTTTTTTAAGACTTCTATTCAAAATATTAACATAATCTGGAATAAATTTTGCTTGAAAATAGATTTTATGTTTATTCAAAACTTCTAATTTCCAATTTAATACATCATTTTTTTCAACATTTGTGAATAAAACATTATCATTTCCAATATTTTTAGCTAAATTATCTTCAAAAATTAGATCACCATCTATTTTTTTATTTGAAATAAAATTGATAGAAATTTCATCATTTAAAATAAAATGTTGTTCTTTTCTAAGCGTAAATTGACATATTCCTAATGATGGAGCTTTAAAAGAACCCTTAGCTTTATTAATCAAATTGGTGTATTCAGGTGTCCAAATATCTATTTTGGATGAATTTTTAATAATATTTTCATTATTTTCATTTTGGATCAATTCTTGAAATGACATGATTTTATTTAAAGTTTGCAATTCCTCAATTTTCATATTAGTATATGTAACATGTCATTTTAAATAATTTTCACAATTTATAAATTTTAAATTTGACCAATTATAAAATATTCATATGTTGAATGATTTTTTCAAATATCTGTAATTCATGAAAATTAAGAATCAATCCAAATGATTTAAGGATTTACATATTAAAATTTATCTAAATGTCTGATTTTTTTTCATATCTGACATCCAGTACAATATCAGCAATAACAACCAAAACTGTTGTTGCTCCCTTGGAAAGAGTAAAAATTCTAAAACAAGTTCAATCTTATTATTCTCATGAAAATTACACAAATATTTTTCAATCATTAAAACATATATACAAAAATGAAGGTTTTAAGGGATATTTCAAGGGAAATTTATCAAATATTACAAGAGTTATTCCAAATTATGCCATAAAATTTCCAATGAATGATATTTATAGAAACATTTTAAAAAAAATATTAAAAATAAATAATCTGAATTATTTTCAATTATTATCATGTGGTATTTTATCTGGACTAAATTCAGTTATATTAACATTTCCATTAGATTTGGCAAGAACAAGAATGACATTGGATAAAAATATGGCGGATTATACATCTTTGTTTGATTGTGGAAAAAAAATAGTTAAAAAAGAAGGTATTTTGGCTTTATATAAAGGAATATCAATATCATGTGTAACATCACCATTGTACATTGGATTACAATTATCGTTGTACGATGAATTTAAAAATAATTGGTTTGATAATAAATTACTATCAGGTGCTTGTGCTGGAATAATAGCACAATCATTGATGTATCCAGGAGATACCATTAAAAGACAATTGCAAATCAATGGATTGGATGGAAATAAAAAAAAATATAATAATTTACATGGATGTATAAAACATATTTACAAAATTTATGGAATTCGTGGATTTTATCCAGCGGTTGGAACAAATATGATAAAATCTATACCAGAAACATCTGTCCAATTTTTTATTTATGATTATTGTAAAGAATTGTTTTCCAACTAAAAAAACACAATATTTTGAAATATTCTTGATATCATTTAGTTTTATTGTTTATCTTAATCTAAGAACTAAATGAAGTGTGGATTCTTTTTGAATGTTGTAGTCAGACAATGTTCTTCCATCTTCCAATTGTTTTCCAGCAAAAATCAATCTCTGTTGATCAGGTGAGATTCCTTCTTTATCAGATATTTTCCTTTTGATATTTTCGATGGTATCATCTGTTTCTACTTCAAGTGTTATGGTTTTTCCTGTCAATGTTTTTACAAATATTTGCATTTTGTGTACTCAAACATATTCCAATATCTTTAAATCAATTTTGTGTTTTTTGAATGGTCAAAAGACTTAAAAATTCAAATTTGATATTTTGTCCAAAACAATTTCATTATTGGAGAATTTACAATCAACTTGATTTTTTGAAAAAACAACTATTTTCTGTTTTTTGGTAAAATGAATTTCATATCTAAAAAATCAAATATGTCTTTTTCTGTTTCTATTTTTTTTTTTCCTATAATATATTCTATTTCATCTTCATTAATTCTTTTTTTTGTTCCTTTATAAGTGATATTATATTCATTGAGAGAATAACCAAATGTTAAAGCTTTATGACGCATTCTAATATTAAATTCTCCTGAACCAGTAAAATATAACAAAGCAAATGGATAATCTTCTTTGGAAGTTTCCACAATGTCTAAATGACGAAATCTTTTGGATTTTTTTATTTTAGTTATTCCCATAAATTTTTTTTTTCCATTTGCCAAAACTTCTTTGATAATTCCCATTCCTTCAAGTTCATTGACAATCATGTTCAAAGAAGTTCCTTGTGGATGATTAGAAGTAATGAGCAAATCAATATCACCACTGTTTAAAACACCTCTTCTATAAGAACCTGCTATATTTATACAAATATTTAGTCTTTTTCCCATTTCTTTGAAAATATTTTGATATAAATCAATTTCTTTTCTGGGAATTCGTGTCAAAAGATCTTCATAATATTTTAAACCTATTTTTTGTTTAATATTTAGTATTTGAGGATTAATTTTTATTTGTTTCCTAAGTTCTGATATGCTATAAATCCCTCGAGAAACAAGTTGTTTTGCTTTAGAAGGACCAATGGCATAAATACTTTTGAATATTTTTTCTGCTTGGATTTCTGGACTTATTTTATAACTCATTACTTCTTTGAGTTTTCCAGTATCTAAAATTTCTTCTATTTTTCTTAAAATTTTTTTAGGATTCGAGAAACCATTTTTAATCAAAAGAATTTTATAATCCATCAAAGTAAAATTCTTTGTGTCATGAAGTTTTAAAATTCCAATAGCTTTATTATAATTTCTGATTTTAAAAATTCCAGATTTTTCACCCGAAGATTTGACTTTATCAATTAGTTTTTTGAAATTACTAATTATGGTATGTTTTGTCATTTTGTGTTGTTGAAAAAATGAAAAAATCAAATCAAATTTATTCTTGTACTAATTGGGATATTAATACAAGAATCCAGTTATGAAAATTTTGAACTTTGATCATAAAACCAATGAACCATCTTGTACAAAGATATTATTACAACCCAACATTTATTCTTTGAATGGACCACACAAGATTTATCAAATATTCATACTTCATGGTTTTTACCAACCATTAAAAAAAATAAATCTGTTCGGTTCATGGAACAAAAATCATAGGAGATGAATGGTTTCATAAACTACCGGTTTAAAATAAGTAAATAAATATGGGTAAAGATTGCTCAGGTTTTTGGGCAAACTGAGTTTATGATTTGTAACATTTGTAATAATTTCATAAATCTTGATCAGTTCTGTTCAAATTTCAATTTAATCAAAAGATTTAAAAAAATATATATTTTTAATATAATGAATAAAATTTTGGATCCTAACAATAACAAAAAATATGACGTGATGCCAAACAGTGATAAAATAATTTTAAAAAAATATATAAAACATTTTTTATGGGATAAAAATATTGCGGATATTCATTCCATATTTGGGGGGAACAGTGAAAAAGGTTGTGAAAGTGTTGGTGAGGATGGTGAGGATGGTGATAATGGTGAGGATGGTGATAATGGTGATAATGGTGAGGGTGGTGAAGGTGGTGAGGGTGGTGAAGGTGGTGGTGAGGATGGTGATAATGGTGATGATGGTGAATATGGCGAGGGTGATAAAAGTGTTGGTGAGGATGGTGATAATGGTGAGGGTGGTGAAGGTGGTGAGGATGGTGATAATGGTGAGGGTGGTGAATATGGCGAGGGTGGTGAATATGGCGAGGGTGGTAAAAGTATTGGTGAGGATGGTGATAATGGTGATGATGGTGAAGGTAGTAAAGGTGTTGGAGATTCTGCTGTTAGAACTTTTATAAACAAATATATCGAATATTTTGTTCAAATAATAAAGATTTTAAAACTCAAAACTGAAAATGTCAGAGTGGAAATTGAAAACAAAAGATTGAAGATTGCAAATGACAAAAATTCTAAATACACAACAAAATGTTTAGACACAATTTCTCAATTTGAAGAATTAATAAATAATAATAAAGAAATCATCAATAAAAATAAATTGACCATTGATTTATTAAATAACAGTATCAAAGAACACAAAAATATTTCCAAAAAACAAATCAGTATTATTGAAAAATACATGAACAATGAAACTGAACATTTGAAAAAAATAAATCATCAAGAAAAAATCATAGATGAACTATCACACAAATATATTGATGAATTTGATAAAAAAGAAATTATCATTAGTAAATATTGCAATAATGAAGAAATTTTATCAAAAAAAATAAATAAAAATAAAAATATTATTTTAGATTTTCAAAATAAAACAAAAAAATTAGAAGAAGAAAATAATGATTTAACCAAACAAAATAACAAATTGAGTGAAGATTTAATGAAACAAAAAGATATGAATTATTCATTGGAACAAGATTTGGAAAAAAATGGAATAGAAAATAAAAAATCAAATAAAACTATTAATAAATTAAATGAAATCATTACAGAACATGAAAAAAATAAAAAAATGATTGGATTTAAATTGATTATCAAACAAAAAGTTATCAGTGAACAAAAAAATATAATTAATGAACAAAAAAATAAAACACAAGAATTAAAAAATAAAACAGATAAATTAAAAAATAAAACGGATGGAAATATGATTCAAATCAATAAACAAAAAAATAAAATTATTGAACAAAAAAATAAAATAGATAATTTAAATAATAAGTACAAAAATAAATTTTTTGAGTTGGAAAATGAAGCTGACAAACAAAACAAAATTATTTCAAATAAAGATAATATCATTGAAGGACAGAAAGAAATTATCAAAAATAAAAATAAAACGATTTTGTCTCAAAATAATGTTTTAAAATCACATAATTACACCATTGATAAATTAAATAATATAATTAATGGATATAAAAAAAATATTTGTGTACATGGCTGGAAATCTGGTTTATCAAAACTTTCAAAATCAGAAAATAGTGCTGGTGCTCAAAAAAATATAATCAATGAACAAACTGGCATAATCAATAAACAAAAAAATTTGGTTAAAAATCAATGTGAGATAATCAAAAAATGTAAAATAGATGAAATTCATTATTTAGGAACAATTAATAAACAAGAGTCTCTAATAAAAAAATTGAAATTGGATTTCACAAAAAAAATAAAAGAACAAGAAATTAAACATGTGAAAATCATTAATGAACATGAAACATCAGTGTTAAAATGTAAAAAAAACATGAAAAATGACACAAAATATTTAGAAAAATTAAATAACCAAAATATGATTATTAATGAACAAAAAATTATTATTAATAAATCCCAAAATGACAAAATCAAAATGAAAAAAATGTCAAATGAATTATCCAATTTAAAATTGATATTAAAACTAAAAAATAAAGACATTGAAATTCTTGAAAAAAATAATAAAAAATCACAAATAAATATTCAAGAATCAAAAAAACTAATGAATAAAAATATATTTGAATTATCAGAATTCAAAATAAAAAATGATGATTTACTAAAGAAATATGAAATTATCAATAGTGAATTAATAAATCTTAAATCAATATTGAGTCTAAAAAATAAAGATATAATAAATTCAGATAAAATAAATAGTGAAATATTAAAGAAATATAAATATTTTTCAAAAAAATTAAAAGAAACAAAAAAGGATATTATGGATATGTTAAAAAATGATTATAAAAATCATTTTGAATATTATTCTCCATTTCGTAATGATGTAAAACAAATATTAACTGACGTTGGACATAAAATAGAAAATAAATTAGATAAATTACAAAATGTTCATGAATCATGAATAACTGTTAATATTGAAGATTGTCACGAATAGATTTTTTGTTAATTTGCGTTTTAGTTTAAAGATTAAAATATGATATTTATCTATAAACAATATGGAAAAATTCAGAGAAAAATGGGAATCAAAAAACAACGAATTAATCGAAAATTTAGAAAAATTTTATAACAAAGGAAATTCATCGGCAGGAACCAGAGGTAGAAAAAATGCTCAAGAATTAAAACAATTGTTACATTCTTTAAGAGTGGATGTTCTTGCTCTTCAGAAATTAAGAAAATCTCATAAAAACAAATAAACAGGACAAATCAATATAAATTTTTTTTAACGATTCCAATAACTTTTTTTCCATTTATTTTTAATTCTTTTTTTTTTTTGAAGATCTTTAGAAATATTTTCAACATGGGATTTATACAAACAAGAATTAATTTTCATGTATTTTTCAAGGGTGGGATTCAATTGATTTTTACTAGAATTATTTGAATCATCATTCCATATTTTAACAATACAAAAACCTTTTTTAGGACTAAAAGATAAACCATTAATTTTTGATGAAATATTTGAACTAATACATATATTTTCACCAACAAGATAAAATGTTAGAATTTTCCATAATTCATCAATTTTTTTATTATCAACTTTAAATGACCAACAACCTCCAGGTTTGTTATTTTTATCTTCCCACATAGGGTAAATATATTCATACTTATCTTTTTTTCTCATGATAAAAAACATTGAAGAATCAAGATTTGGTAAATTATTTTTCCATGTATTCAAAAATTTAAAATAACTCTCAAGCGAGTCAAATTCAAAGACATTTTTGTAACTTTTCAAATTCCAATTATTATCACTTGGATTATGATACCAAATTGCCCATGAACTATGTGTTTTATGTTCATTCATCCTTGAATTAAAAATTAAAAAAATCTTTAAATGATTTCAAATTTTTCAATAATTTAAATTTGTCCAAGTCAACTACAAAAAATATATCTGTATTAAAATATTTTAATAATGTAAAGTAATTATGGAAATTCCAATTGTGTTAGGGATAATAGCTTTAGGATATGGATTGTCACAAAAATCATTGGATAAAAAAAAAACATATAAAAATGAAAATTTTTTTGATAATCAAACAAATATTTATGAAAATAATCGTTTTGATAAAGTTCAATCACAGAACAGAAATATCATAAGTAATTTTCATGCTCAAAGTAAATTTCCAATTAAAACAAATGTAATTCCAGAACAAATGAGCAGTAATATTCACAATAATAATAATAATTCTCTGTTGTATTTACAAAGACCAGAAAACACAAGACAAGTGGTTCAAAGAGACACAATAACAGAAAATTTTGGAAATAATGTTGTGAGTAATTTAAGTGGAGAAACCATGACAAAAGATGAATTTAAACATAATAACATGGTTCCATTTTTTGGATCAACAATAAGACAAAACACAGATCAAAATAGAACAAGTTCTATATTGGAACATCATACAGGTGTTATGGAAAACTACACAAGTAAAAAAGAACAAGCACCATTATTTAAACCAACAATGGATATGGGAAATGTGTATGGTACTCAAAATCAATTTGACAGAGAATTGGAAAGGTATATCACAAGTCAAAAAAAAACTAATGAACTACCATTTGAAAAAATAATGGTTGGTCCAGGATTGAACAAAGGATATGGTTCAGATCCAAGCGGTGGTTTTCACAATCCAAATACACGTGATTTTATTCTTCCAAAAACAATAGATGAATTAAGAGTCAAAAATAATCCTAAAATAACATTTGAAGGTAGAATTATTTCTGGAAAATCAATCAATAAAAGAGGACAAGAAGGAATAACAGTTAAAAATAGACCAGATACTTTTTTTGTTAACACACCTGATAGATACAATACAACTGTTGGATCATACACAAAAAATGTTCCAAGACCATCAATATATATAAAAGATACAAATAGAAAAATTACACGAGAATATCATGGGAATGCTGAAGCTATTCTAGGAAAGAAAAATAAGGTTAGACCAAAAATCAGAAAATCCACAAAACCAAATTTTGGTGATTATGGTTTGAGAAATTTAGGTTCAAGTGATAAATGGATCAATGAAGAATTTGGTGATTATGGCAAAAAAACTATTGATTTAAAAAACACAGAAAGAAACATTACTGGAAAAAGAACCCATACATCCAATATTACAACTTTGGTAAAAGCAATAGTTACTCCTGTAATTGATTTGATGAAAACCACAAGAAAACAAAATGTTGTAGGGAACATAAGACAGTCAGGAAATTTACAAATGAAAGTCCACAAACAAACTATTTATGATCCAAATGACATAGCAAGAACTACCATTAAAGAAACCAATATTCATAATAATAGAAAAGGAAACATAGCTGGACCCAAAAAATTAATGACATATGATCCAAATGACATAGCAAGAACTACCATTAAAGAAACCAATATTCATAATAATAGAAAAGGAAACATAGCTGGACCCAAAAAATTAATGACGTATGATCCAAATGACATAGCAAGAACTACCATAAAAGAAACCAATATTCATAATAATAGAAAAGGAAACATAGCTGGACCCAAAAAATTAATGACGTATGATCCAAATGACATAACAAGAACTACCATAAAAGAAACCAATATTCATAATAATAGAAAAGGGAACATGGCTGGACCCAAAAAATTAATTACATATGATCCAAATGACATAGCAAGAACTACCATAAAAGAGACCAATATTCATAATAATAGAAAAGGG
>Ga0114933_10004145_pt1 | contig 13775 bp, 11 predicted proteins | sample 4SBtaG_FD_89691 | JGI IMG/M metagenome (GOLD analysis project Ga0114933, IMG submission 89691) | Deep subsurface microbial communities from Kolumbo volcano to uncover new lineages of life (NeLLi) - 4SBTROV12_W25 metaG | ecosystem: Environmental > Aquatic > Marine > Volcanic | place: Kolumbo...
GGGGCTGGCGGAGGAGACCCTGCGCATCGAGACCCCGCAGCTCGTGGAGACGTTCGACACGTTCTGCGTCTACTCCTCATCAACCTACATGCCTGTCTATCAAGCGGGGGAGCCGCCCTACGAGCGCACGGGTGGAGGCTGGGTGAGCGATGAGCGCGGCGCGCTCGTCCGTCAGGCGCGCATGGGCGCCCGGATCTGGATGACGGTGCCGCGGGATGTGAGGGCCGATCCGCCCACGGCCGTCTTCGTGCGCGCCGGAGGCGGCGGCGATCGACCGCTCGTGGACCGCGGGCCACGCGACGTGCACGGTCGGAGCGATCCGGGGACCGGGATCGGGCGCGACCTGGCACTCGCCGGATACGTGGGCCTCAGCGTCGACGGCCCCCTCGGAGGCGCCCGCAACTTGGCCGGCTGGGATGAGCAGACAGCGCTTTTCAACGTCGTCAATCCGGTCGCGCTGCGCGACAACGTTCGCCAGACGGCCCTGGAGCTCGTGCTCTTCGCGCGCGCGATGGATGGCCTCGTGATCGACACCTCAGCCTGCCCGGGCGCGGCCCCTGAGGTCCGGCTCGACCATCGCCCTGTGCTGATCGGCCATTCGACCGGTGCCACGATCGCCCCGCTCGCCGCCGCCGTCGAGGAGCGCTTCTCCGCGCTCGTGCTCAGCGGCGCCGGCGCGAGCTGGATCCGGCAGATCGTGCACAAGCGCAGTCCCGTGCCGCTTCGTCCGCTGGCCGACATGCTCATGGGCTACTGGCCTCACCGAGCGCTGCACGAGCACGATCCGATGCTCAGCCTCATGCAGTGGGGCGGCGAGCCGGCGGACCCGATGGTGTACGGATCGGCGCTCGTCGGCCGAGACGTTCTCGTCTTTCAGGGCGTCTTGGATACGTACATCCCGCCGCCGATCTCCAACCCGCTCACGATGTCGCTGCAAGTGGACTTGGGCGGGCTCGCTCTCGATGAGGGTCTTGGCTACCGGAGCGCCGCGGACGACCTCAGCCTCAGCGGCGGCCAGGCGCGCGAGCTCCCCTTCGAAGCGGGTCGGGGTGATTTTCGTGTCGTCACGCAGCATCCGCCTGACGGCATCGAAGACGGCCACGAGGTGCTCTTTCAGCGTCCTGAAGCTCGGCGCCAGTTGCGCTGCTTCCTCGAAACGCTGGAGCAGGGGCGCCCCCGGCTGGTGACGCCACGGGTGCCGTCTGGGCAAGGCCGCCCGAGCTGTCGTGGGGATCAGTGAATGCGAAGACGCACCCGTGCTACTGATGGGATCGTGTCTGCCGCGCTCGCGCCCCCCAGCTGTCCTCAGCCAACCCTACTGCCCCGACGAGCGCGCTGGCTCTTCGTCGTGGCGCCGCCGTTTCTGGCCTACCTCTTCGATCCGAACTGCGCCCACGAGCCGGCCGCCGTAGCCCGCGCGCTGCTAGCGCTGTGGGCCTTTACGATCGTCGTCGGCCTGGCCGTGCATCACGGCTTCGAGTGGTTGCACCGGCGCATCGAAGGCGCGTCCGTCTGGCTCGAGCTGCCGGCTCAGCTGCTCTTGATGGGTGTAATCGTGGCTGGGGTCAGCGCGCCGCTGCTGCCAGGCATGGTCCTCATCTACCCGGAGGTCGCCGGCGATGAGCTGACCGTCGTGACCAGGGGCATGATCATCGGCGCGCTCTATCTCGCGTTTGCGACCTTCGTGGGTCACCTGCAGCGACGCGCGGTACGCGAGCGCACCTTGGCGCTCGAGTCGAGGCTCGCGGCGCTGCGCGCGCAGATGCAACCTCACTTCCTATTCAACAGTCTCAACGTCTGCGCCGGACTCGTGCACGCTCAGCCGGAGGCCGCCGAGGAGACGCTCGATCGTCTCGCCGGGTTCTTGCGTTATACGCTCGAGAGCACCGAGGAGCGTCTGGTGCCTCTCGAGGCCGAGATGACCGCCGTCCGCGCCTACCTCGAGATTCAACGCCGCCGGTTTGGGGAACGCCTGCGCTACGAAGTGGGCGGTACGGACGAGCGCTGGTCGGTGCCTCCCATGGTGCTGCAGCCGCTCGTGGAGAACGCGGTGCTGCACGGCGTTCGGGAGGGCGGCCGGGTCTCCATTCTGGCGCGGGTCGTCGAGGGGCGACTCGAGCTGGTGGTCGAGGATGATGGCGAGGCGGGTCAGCCGCCGACGCACCTCGGGTCCGGCGTCGGTCAAAAGAACGTGCGCGAACGACTCGCGCTGATCTACGGCGACCGGGCCACGATGACGGTTGGGGCGCTCACGCCTCGTGGCTACCGCTGCACCCTCTCTCTTCCGGCGGCTCGATGAGGGTATTGATCGTCGACGACGAGCCCATCGCTCGCGCGCGACTCGTGCGCCTCATCCAGAAGATCGACGGTGCGCTCGTCGCTGGGGAAGCCGGCGATGGCGTCGAGGCGAAGGAGCAGATCCGGGCGCTGCGCCCCGATGTGGTGCTTTTGGACATCGACATGCCGCGACTCGACGGCCTCGCTGTCGCAGAAGAGCAAGGAGCTCCGCCGATCATCTTCACGACCGCCCACGCCCGTTACGCGCTCGATGCGTTCGAGGCGCAGGCGTACGACTATCTGCTCAAGCCGGTGTCTCTGGAGCGACTGCAGAAGGCCCTCGCCCGGGTGCCTTCGCACGCGGTGGGCGAGAAGGAGCCGTGGCGCCTCGTGATCAGCGAAGGCACCGTCAAGCGATTCATCGACGCGCGGCAGGTCGAGTGTTTTGTCGCGGATCGCAAATACGTAGCGTTCCGGGTGGGTCGAGAAGAGCTGCTCTCCCGAGAGAGCCTCGACGCGCTCGAGACGCGCCTTGGTCCGTGCGGATTCATGCGCGTCAATCGTGGTGCGCTCGTGCGTCGCGGGGCGGTCGACGCCTACGACCCGAGCGACGGGGGGAGCGTCGTCCTGCGGAGTGGTGAGCGCGTCTCGATCAGCCGCCGCGCCGCCCCGGCGGTTCGACGCGCGTTGGGACTCTAGGGTCCTGAGGCCGAGGCTCGCAGGATCCCGGTGTCACTCCTCCTCGACTTGCAGCGCGACCGCTCCTCGCATGCATGGGCTCACGGCAGACGCAGGACGCTCACGGAGCGTTATCCTCGGGTGATGACCAAACCCCCAGAGCCGGTCTTTGTGCCAGTGGAGCGCTCGGCGCTCAGCGCGCTCGTGGCCGCGACCCACCACGTCGAGAGAGCCGCGGTGGCGGAGCGGGCGGCGGTGGCGCGCCTCTTGGAGTTGGCCGACGATCTGCGGGCGGACGCCGTGCAGCGGCTTCGCGAACGGGGCGCTTCAGAGGCTCAGGTCGAGCGCTACGAGACCGCCTACCGCGAGCAGGCCGAGCGAACCGAGGCTGCGGGCGCCGGCCTGAGCTCGGCGCTCCTGCGCCTGGGCTCGACGGCTCAAGAGCTCGCGGATGTGTAGTTGGAGATCGAGCGCTTCCAGGTGAGGCGGGAGATGACGGCGAAGATCAAGGCGCCCACCCATCCGCCGATGAAGCGTTCCCAGCTCAGCGTGCCGAGCAGCGCTTCAGCGGGATACGTCGTCATCAGCGCTAGCGGAATCACGAAGGTGAAGAAGAAGGAGAGCACCCCTTTGAACACCGATGAGGGCCAACGGCCGGCCTCGAAGACCGCCTCGAATAGGTAACGAAGGTTGTCGATGCGGACGGCGCGAAAGGCGACGCTGATGACCAGGATCCAGACGGAGTAGAGCGTGATGACGCCCGCGCCGAGCATCGCGACCGCCTGCAGCACGCCGCCCCATGTGGGGCCACGCCCAATAACTGAGAAGGCGTAGGCGAAGATGCCGAAGGCGCTCACGAGCGAGATCAGGCGCCACGGACGGAAGCGCGCGGTCGAGACGAGGAACTGGGCGTCGGCGGGCTTGAGCAGGACGAAGTCGAGCGTGCCGCTCCTGATCAGCTCGATGACCGTGACCAGGCTCGGGTTGATGGCGCCCTTGAGCAGCGCGTCGAGCACGGTGAACCAGCCGATGACCAGGAGCGCCTCACCGTAGCCCCATCCCGCGATCACCGGGCGCTCCTCGAAGACGAGGTAGAGCGGGATCACCGCTGCGGCGGTCCAGAGCACGCTCATCACGCCGTCCAGCAGGAAGTCCCATCGGTACTGCATGGCGAGCAAGAACGAGAGGCGCGCGCTGGCGCCCAGCACAGAGACGTGGCGGCGAAGGGCGCTCATCCGCCGTACGCCCCGTACCGTTTGATCCCGCGCCCCCAGAGCAACATCGCCAAAGAGGCGAGGATTGCGACCCAGAGCCACTGCGCGCCCAGCGCGTGCGCTGCCTGCTCGACCGAGAGGGCGCCCGTCACCAGGTCGATCGGGAAGCCGTGCTGGTACTGGAAGGGCAGCCAGTCAGGGGTCGAACGCAGCCATGACGGGAAGAGCGCGACGGGCACGAGATAGCCGCTGAAGATGAAGAAACCCGCCGACCAGACTTCGACCACTTTGATGCTCTGGTGCATCCATAGGCTCAGCGCGCCGATCGCGACGTGGGCAAAGAAGCCGATGGCCCAGGCGCCGAGGATCGCGAGGGGGGCCATCACCCAAAGGAGCGGGTGACGGGCGAGGTGCCCGGCCTGCGTCAGCGCGAGCGCGAGCACCGCCACCGGGAGCGCTAGCAGCGAGCGCACGGGGATGCTGGCCAAGCTCTCCGTCGCGTACGCCCACATCGGGTGGATGGGCCGCAGCAGGCGACGATTCAGGGCGCCCGTGCGGACCTCGCTGTTGATCGTCCACGAAGCCCAGTTCCCGACCATCTGCCGGATCACGAAGCCGGCCAGAAAGTAGGCCGTGAACCGACTCTGCGAGAATCCCGCGAGCGGCGCCTGCTCGGCGACGGCGTGCCAGAGCGGGAGCATGATCAGGGGCATCGTGCTCGTCAGCATCCAGACGATCAGCTCACCTCGATAGGCCATCGCCTTGGCCATGGAGAGCCTGAAGAGCGCGGGCAGGGTGCGGAGCGTCCTCACCCCGGCTCCTCATCCGCTTCAGCGCGACGCTTCGCGTTGGAGAAGAGCTCGCTCATGACCTCCTCGAGCGGTGCCGCCTCGACGGTGAAGTCCGAGACGTCCAGCGTCGAGAGCGCCAGCGAGACCGCCTCGGCCAGCGCGTCCTGTGCGACGCGGAAGATCACCTGCCCCTCCGTGCGCTCGACGATGTGGCCGATCGCGGCGAGCGCGTCGTCGTCGACCTCGCGCTGCAGCGTCAGGGTCAGTCGCTTCTCGGGGCGCACCTTCTTGATCAGCGCCTCGAGGCTCCCGTCGTAGCTGAGCTGACCCTTGTCGATCACGATGACCCGAGGGCAGAGCGCCGCGACGTCGTCCATGTAATGGCTCGTCAGCATCAGGGTGGCGCCGTACCGCTCGTTGTAGTCGCGGATGAAGTCGCGGACTTTGACCTTCGTGGAGACATCGAGCCCGATCGTGGGCTCGTCCATGAAGAGCACCTTCGGTCGATGGATCAGCGCGGCCACGAACTCACACTTCATGCGCTCCCCGAGGGAGAGCTCGCGCGTAGGCTTGTTCACCAGGTCGCCGAGATCGAGCAGCTCCGTGAGCTCGGCGACGGTGTCGGCAAACTGGGGACGCGGTACCTGGTAGATCGCGCGGTTCAGCAAGAACGTGTCGGAGGGCGGGAGATCCCACACGAGCTGCTGCTTTTGGCCCATCACCAGCATGATCTGGTCGAGGAGGGCGGCCTCTCGGCGCTGCGGGATGTGGCCCCCAACGCGGACCGTGCCCGACGTCGGGTGGAGGAGACCGGAGAGCATCTTGAGCGTGGTGGTCTTGCCCGCGCCATTGGGACCCAGGAAACCGACCCGTTCGCCCGCCTCGATCGAGAAGGTCACGCCGTCGACCGCACGCACCGTCTCTTGGGCGCGCGTGAAGAGCGCCTTGAAGGAAGCGCGCAAGCCGGCGGCGCGCGGCTGCACGCGGAAGTGCTTCTTCAGGTCGGTGACCTGAATCTGCGCGCCCGCGCTCCCCTCGGTCTCAGCCGGCGTCGCCGCCCTCATCGCTCGCCGCTTCATCGGGGGCGACCTCCGGCATGTCGAGCGAGAGGGGCGTCGAGCCCTCGTCCCCCGCGTGCGGATGACAGGAGTAGCAGCTGAAACCCTCGTGCGTCTCTTCGTCGTATTCGGCCCCGCCGACCAACGTCTGCATGGTGGGCAGCACCCGCTGAAACATGAAACGGATCATCTCGTTGTACTGGCCAACCATGTGCTGCTGCTCCGGCGTACCCGTGGCGTGCAGCGCGGGCAACGCGTTGCTCGGCATCTCGTAGCCGTTGTCGGAGGCATGTTCGCCATGGCAGCTCGCACACGAAAAGTCAGCGTAACGCTCTGCGTCGAACTCGCCGAACATCGCGGCCATGCGGGGGTGAACCTCTTGGGCCATCCACGCCATCTTGTCGCCGTGCTCCATGGTCGCCCAGCCCTCGGCCGTGGGGACCACGTCCTCACCTCCGGTGGAGGTGTCTCCGGTCGTGCCGTCGTCGGTGGCCGCGTCGCTGCCGCCGCCGCAGCTCGCCAGGGCGAGACAGAAGAGGGCCGACCAGGTCTGGATCTTACGCATACGGGTTCTCCTGAGTGAAACGTTGGCGATGATACGTCTCAATCGAAGAGCGGATACAAGTCTGCTTCGAAGCGCGCCGCCGCGAGTGAGCTCAGCCGGGCCACGGGCTCGGCGATCTCCTCCCTCGCGGTGATCGCGTAGGGGTGCGTGCGCGCCGCTTTCGTGGGCAGCCAAGCGGTGTGCAGGGAGAAGCCGATCTTCCATGACGGCGAGGCGAGCTTGGTCAGAGGCCCCTGCGCGAGGTCCGCCGCGTCGAAAATCCAGAGCTCCGTCTGGGCGTCCGTGAACATCGTGCCGACCAGATACCCATCCGTCGGGCCGGTGCCGCGCGGCACGAACTGGACCGAGCCCGCCATCACCCCTTCGGGCAGGACGTAGGTGTCTGCGAAGGTCATCTCCCGTGTGTCGATCCGGTGGATCGCCGATGGACGCCCGGTCAACCCCATCGAGAGGATGCTCCCGACCGAGATCATCCGGTGCTCGTAGTCGGCGTAGAGGTCCTTCACGAATTCGGTGAGCAGCTCGGGGAAGACGCCCTCGGTGCACCAGTAGATCTGTTCGATCGCATCGGGCTGCGGGTTTGGCGTGTTGATCGATTGACCCGCGTAGAGCGCCACGGCCCAGCTCGTCTCTTCGTCCGAGATCGTGCGCGAGGAGACCACCTCGCCGGTCTCTGCGTCGACGACATAGCGACCGAACCGGCCCACATCCATGGCCCCGACGGCCAGCAGTCCGTAGAGCGCGCTGTCGAGCGGCTCCTTGTCGTACGCGGACACATCGTAGGGCCGAATCCACTCGGACAGGTCGGTGGCCGGTGAGTGTCCGACATGCAGCGTGATCTGGCCATTCGGGTCGTCGTAGTCCGCGAGGAAGTGATCAGCTTCCAGCGGGATCTGGAGGCGTCGGCAAGCGATGCGTCGAATCCCGTGCGCGGTGGGCTCGAGCACGGGGTTGTCGAGCTCGGCTCGGTCGATGATGTAGAAGACCGTGTACGGCTCTTGCGGGCGCGTGACCAAGTAGCGGGCGAGTCGCTCGAAGATGTCGGTGTTCGGCAGCGGGTCGTTGAAGACCGACTGCAGGCCGATCTTGAACCCGGTCTCCTGAATCACGATGTGGTTCTTCGTCGCCGCGATCTGATGCACGGACTGGTCGATGTGCACCTCACGACCGTCGGGCAGCATGATCCGGAACTGCTCCAGGGCGCCCGAGCCGTCCCAGCGCACGAGGTTTGTGAAGCTGTCCGGCACGAAGTCGGGTAGATGGTCGACGACGAAGTCCTCGGCCACCACGTCGAGCGCGACAGCGGCCTCCCGGAGCTTGACGAGCAACCAGTGATACGCGCGGTCGACGCCAAAGACCGTGGCGAGCTTGTCCAACCGAAAGACCACGTGTCGGGGCAGCTCGGAGAGCACCGCGAGGAGCGGGATCGTGCGCGCGAAGTTCATGACGCCGCGGCCGTAGTTGAGCGTGAACAACTCCTTGGTGTGGGCGTCGAAGAACGGGTGTGCCGGGCTCAGCACCAACGGAAAGACGGCGTTGGGAAGTGCCTCCGGATCCCACTCCGCTCGGCGACCGATCGGGGTCGCGTAGGCGAGCGTCTCCGGGTCGACCTCGATGGGTCGGCCGGCGTCGTAGGTCAGGCCCATCCTCGTCGGGCCGGCGCCGAAATCCATCGGCACCAGCGCGGTGTTCGAGAAGTTGCGGGCGCCCAGCAGGCCGAGGCGCGCAATGCCGGTGCTGGCGAAGCGCAGTTCGGCCAGCGCTGGATCGGTGGCTGTCAGCACGTCGGCCATGAAGTCGTGCCCCTTGACCAGCTGCGCGGTGAGTTGGACGCCGCTCGGGTCGAGGTCGAAGCGGCTGAGCATGCCGTCACCGACGAAGATCGCCCCCTGCGAACTCGGCACCACCGTCTTGGCGGGCGCGACGATGTACACGTGCCCAGCTAGATCGTTGGGCAGCGCGCCGTCGATCACGTCGAGCTGAAGATCGACGTGCTCCGTGCGCTCGGTCTGGAGCATCGCGCGGGGCAACCGAGGCTTGAGGTCCATGGCGCGGAGAGTACCGTGCTCGGGGGGCACTCGAGGCTTCGATGCTCGGATTGCTTGTTGTCGGCGCGGTGCAACCATGTGCCCCATGCGAGCACGTGCGGGGAGTCTGTTGCTCGTCCTCGGGCTCTGGGCCTGCGGGGCTCCGGCCCCGGGTGGGGCCGGCTCCACGGCCACCTCCACCGTCACCTTCGCTCCGCGCCTGGAAGTGGGCGCGCGCTACGAGGTCCTGCACCGGGAGGCGCGTCGGGTGGGCGACGAGCCTCCGACGTCCATCGCGACCCGCCTGCGCTTCGAGGTCACCGAGTCGCTGGCGGAAGGTGGCCGACGGATGCGCGCTCGACTCGTCCGGACCGACCGGGACGAGGTGACGGACGCTTCGCTCACGGACGCCATTGTCACGTTTGATCTTTCCGCGAGCGGGGAGCTGATCGGTGCGCCGCAATACGAGTGTGGTGACCCAGGGGACATGCGCCTCGAGCGCTACCTGCGACACGTGCTCGGGGCGCGGGCCATCGTGGCCCGGAACGTCTCGTCGGGGAGCCGCTGGCATGCAGACTACCTCTCGGACGCGACCGAGCTCCCGACCCGCGCGCGCTTCCGGCTCGAGGACGTAGGGCCCCGCGCCGTCCGTGGGCGACTCACCGCCGCCATCGCGACCGAAGAGGGCGATATCGGTGACGTGCGGGTCACGGGCGAAGGACATGTGCGAGGACGGTTTACCGTTTCGCTGGACGACGGGTTCTCCGGCACGACCGACCTGCGCAGCGAGGTCGAGGGCACGATCGTCGGGCACGGCACCGAACGGCGAGGGGTCGTGCGCACCCGCTCGCGGATCAGCGTTCGTCGGGCGGGGGGCGAGATCGACCTCGCGTGCGTGGCCCGTAACCCCGACGACGTGACACAGGTCATTCGAGACAACCTCAGGCCGATCCAACGATGTTACGAGCAGCAGCTGCGAGTCGACCCCGAGCTGCACGGTAGGGTCCTGATCCGATTTACGGTCGACCAGGCGGGTCGACTGATCGATGGCCACGTCTCCGAGACCGACGCGGGCCTGGACTCGGTCGCCACTTGCATCGTAGGGGTAGTCGAACGCCTGCGGGTCGGGCCCAGCTCGACGCCGGGATCCATCGACTTCGGCTACCCCTTTGTGTTCAGCCCCCAGCGATGATCAAGTACATCGGAAGCAAACGTAAGCTCGTCGATCCCATCGGCGCGGCGGTCTGCGGCTTTGGCCCGCACGTCCGCTCCGCGCTCGATCTCTTCAGCGGCACGTCGCGGGTCGGTCAGGCGCTCAAGCAACGCGGCTTGTTTGTCACGTCGAACGACCACCTGGCTTTCGCCGCTACCGTTGCGCGCTGCTACATCGGCGCCGACGCCCGGGAGTGGCGGGAGCCGGCCGCGGCGCTGATCGCTGAGCTCTCGCAGGTCGAGCCGGCCCGAGAGGAGGGCTGGTTTACGAAAGCCTTCTGTCGGGACGCTCGCTACCTCCAGCCTCACAACGGCCTTCGGGTCGAGGCGATCCGCGCCGCGATCATGGAGCGTGACTTGCCCGAGACGCTCGAGGCGATCGCGCTGACCTCGTTGATGGAGGCGGCCGACCGGGTCGACTCCACCACCGGGCTTCAGATGGCGTACCTCAAATCATGGGCGCAGCGCAGTCACAACACGCTCGCGCTCAGGGTACCGGAGCTGGTCGAGGGCCCGGGCGCCGCAACCCACCTCGAGGCGATCGACGCCGCCGGGGCGGACGTGCAGGTCGCCTACCTGGACCCGCCCTACAACCAGCACAGCTACCTCGGCAACTACCACGTCTGGCAAACGTTGGTCCGGTGGGACGCGCCCGAAAGCTACGGGGTCGCGAACAAGCGCATCGACTGCAAGACGTACAAGAACGCCTTCAACTCGCGGGTTCGCATCCACGCCGCGATGAGCGAGGTCGTCGCGGCGATCAAGGCCCCCGAGCTCGTCGTGTCGTTCAGCAACGAAGGTTTCCTCAGCCGAGAGCAGCTCGAGGCGATGCTCTCGGCGAAGGGGCACGTGCGCACCTTGAGCACCTCGTTCGAGCGTTACGTGGGCGCCAAGATCGGAATCCACAGCCCCCAGGGCAAAAAGGTCGGCAAGGTCAGCCACCTCGAGAACCGGGAGATGATCTTCCTCGTCTCTCCGGACGAGGGGCGCGTCGAGGCCGCCACCGCCGCCTGCGCTGCGGCGCTACAGAACGTGGCTAAGGCCCCACGGGCACGGGGGTGACCGGGCCGCCCGGTGTCGCAGGGGCGCCGGGCATCACGATTGTCATGGTCACGTCGAGGCGCCGGTCGCGTACGTGTGCGCGACGGTTCGCGAGATCAAAACTCATCTCTGGGTCGCCGTCGCGGGCGGTCATGCCCTGGTCGCGCGCACCCACGAAGACGCCGTTGGCGCGCCGGCAGCGGTTGAACCCGGAGGTGCCGCGGCCGTAGATCGTGCGGGCTCCGCAGCGGATGGCGAAGCGACAGTTGAAGCTCCCATTGCGCACGCTGCGGATCGCGATCGAGCAGGCGTTGCCCGCCTCCGACCCGGTGCTCACACGGCCCTCATAGACCGTTCCGACCCTGCGCTCGGCCTGTGCCACGATCCGCCGGCCTTGGCCGAGCTGCGTGGGGTTCACGCCCCGCATGTAGGTCACGGATTCGGCCAGCAAGTAGGCCCGCGCAGGGTCCGGCCGGAGGTGCTGGTTGGCTTCGGCGAGCCGTTGACTCGCCAGCTGAGACGTCGCCTGCGCGATCTCGGGTCGAGCTTGGTACGCGCTGGTCGCCGGGAGGGTGGCGAAGCTCGCGTAAGCGTTGCTCGGGTCGCCTCGGCCCAGGGCGGCGACGCCCGCGCGGTAGGTCGTTTCCTCGGCTTGCATGGCGACCGCGTTGGCCCGGCAGCCGGCCGCCTCAGCGTCTGCTGGCCGGGCCGCGAGCGCGTCATCGGCGTGCCCGAGCGCGAGCGCTGGGTTCTGAGCGGCCAGGGCCGTCCTGCACTCCGCTAGCGCGTCCTCGTAGGTCGGCGCGGCCGCCGCCACCTCTTCCTCATCGGTCTCCGAATCGTCGTCGCCGCTGAAGGCGATCACGAGCCCGATCGCGCCGACCGCGCCAAGCGCCAGAGCACCCGCCGCGGCGAGCCCGAGGTAGAGCGGGAGGTTGCTCTTCTTTTGGCGGCCGCCGCTGAAGTCGTACTGAACCGGCGGCGGCGTTGCGGCTGGGTAGGACGCGTAGCCCGGCGACGTCGACGCGCCCGGACTCGACGCGGAGAACCCAGGGGCAGAGCCCGCGGGTGATCCATAGGGGGCCGGCGTCGGGGTGGCGTGCGGATGTGGGGTCGGCGCCCCGTAGGGCGCGGGGGTTGGTGCTCCGTGGGAATGCGGGGCGGGGCTGCCGTAGGGCGCGGGGGTTGGTGCTCCGTGGGAATGCGGAGCGGGGCTGCCATAGGGCGCGGGGGTTGGTGCTCCGTGGGAATGCGGGGGCGGGGTGCCGTACGAGCCTGGCGCGGGTGTCACGGCGGGTGACCCCGATCCGCCCGGCCGAAAGCCCGGCGCGGAGGGCAGGGCGCCGGCGTCGAGCGCCATCGTGCCCATCGCGCTGGTCGGCGAGAAGTGAGCGGGGGAGAGCGCCACCTTGAGGCCGTCGAGGCACTGAGCCGCCGTCGGGTACCGGAGGTTGGGGTCGTTGTCGAGGCAGCGAGCGAACCAAGCGTCGAACGCAGGGGTGAGCGCGACGTTCAATCCGAGCTGACGCACCCGGGCGCTGGGAGCCTGACGCTGCTGGACCACCGCTTCGTTGATGAACTGGGGCAAGGTGCCCTCGGCGCCGGGCTGCGCGCTGAACCAATAGGGTCGCCCCGCCAGTGCGTAGAACCCCACGAGCCCGAGGGCCCAGACATCCGTGTGCGGCCCGATCCGGCCGTGCAGCTGCATCTGCTCGGGGGCCATCCAGAAGGGCGTGCCGATCGCCTGGGACCCCGATGCCGTCATCGCCTCTTGCGTGAGCTTGGCGATGCCGAAGTCGAGGATCTTGACGACAAACGGGAGCCCCACCCGTCGGGCCTGGGCGACGAAGATGTTCTCCGGCTTCAGATCGCGGTGGATGATGCCGGCCAGGTGAGCCGCTGTGAGGCCATGGCACGCTTGCTCGAAGAGGCTGACGACCTCGTTGGCTGGCAGTGCCCCGCGCTGGGCGACCATCTCGTCCAGGCCTTGCCCGTCGAGCAGCTCCATCGCGAGCCATGGCGTCTGCGTGGCCGGGTCGACCCCTGCGCCGACCACCTCGACGACATGCTCACTCTGGATCTGTGATCCGACGCGGGCCTCGGTCGTGAACCGCTCGACGTAGGCCGGGTTGTTGGCGTAGGTCGGGTGCAAGACCTTGAGCGCGCGCTGGCGCCCGGTGGCGAGTTGGGTCGCCACGTAGACCGTGCCCATCCCGCCCTCGCCGAGCACCCGCTCGACCTGGCATCCCCCGATGACGGTGCCCGGTTCAAGCACGGGGCGATGCTACCCGAGCCGCGGGGAGAGCGCACGGTCGCGCTTGCCGATCACAGCCCGCGCCTCAGCGGACGCCCTCGCGGGTCAGCTCGCCTTCGAGGGAGCGCGAGCACGCCTTGCGCACGTCCTCGAGCTCGAGGTCCTGCCCGAGCAAGAAGGCCAGCTTCGCCAGCGCCGCTTCCGGTGTCATGTCCGCGCCCGGGATGACCCCAGCGTCCACCAGCGCTTGGCCGGCTGCGTAGCGCGTCCGCACGTGGCCCTTCAGGCACTGCGTGACATTGACGATCACGACCCCTCGATCGGTGGCGTCTCGAAGCACCCCGAGCAGGTCGTCGTCCCGATCGGGCGCGTTTCCGGCGCCAAACGTCTCGAGGACCAGACCTTCGAGCGGGGGTTTGAGGAAGTTCTCGAGCACCGCCCGGGTCATGCCTGGGTAGACGCGGAGGGCGGCCACGTGCGGGTTGAGATCGGTGCTCACCTTCAGGCCGCCGACGGGCGCTGAGCGGACCACGCCCCAGTTGACCGTGACGTCGACCCCGACCTTCACGAGGGGCGGCAGGTTCGGCGAGGCGAAAGCGTCGAGGCCCGCCGCGTCGATCTTGGTGCAACGGTTCCCGCGGAGCAGCTTGTGGTGAAA
>Ga0114933_10004146_pt1 | contig 13770 bp, 12 predicted proteins | sample 4SBtaG_FD_89691 | JGI IMG/M metagenome (GOLD analysis project Ga0114933, IMG submission 89691) | Deep subsurface microbial communities from Kolumbo volcano to uncover new lineages of life (NeLLi) - 4SBTROV12_W25 metaG | ecosystem: Environmental > Aquatic > Marine > Volcanic | place: Kolumbo...
AAGGCGCGCGAACCGTGCGTGACCCGTCGGCTCCCTCTGTGCGCACGACGTGAGGCACAGCCCTCTCGCTCAGCTCGATGTCCTGGACCTTCGTCTCGAAGCGGAGCTCGACCCCGAGCTCCACGCACCGCTCGACGAGCCCGTTCTCGAAACGACCGCGGTCGATCTGATAGCTCGGCACCGAAAGGAAGTGGTGGGGCCCCAGCTCCGGTCGACGAGCGATGTCTCGGTTCTCACCGCCGGAGAAGAAGAAGCGCAGACCGAACTTCGGAAGCTCTTTGGCCAGCAGGTCTCCGAGCCCGAGCACTTGCTCGAAGTAGTGGCTGCCGATTTCGACCGACGACTCCCCCACCTTGTACGCGGCGTCCGGCGCCGGATGGGCGCGACGGTCGACGACGAGGACTCCGAGCGAGGGTTCAGCGCGCCGGAGCTGGATCGCCAGGCACAAGCCGGCCAGCCCTGCGCCAGCGATCACGACGTCGTGCGTCGCTTCGTCGCCCTCGTTCCCCATCGAGGCGAACTTACAAGCAAGAGCGCCGCGGAGCACGTGCCCTCTACTCGGTGGCCGCCACCGTCGCCGGCTGACGAAACGGCCCCGGGCCGGGCACGCGCCGCCGGAGCGCTTCGACACGCAGGGCGAGCAAGTCCCTGGGCTCGGGCGCCTCGAAGCGCACGAGGAGGCGCCGGGCTGGCGCACCGACGACGTCGAGGACCAGCTCATGGGTGTCCTCAAAAAGCACGACCGCGGGGCGAGCGCTCACCGCCACCACCTTCGCCCAGGGGACGAAGAAACGAGCCTCGTCACCCTCGACGTGAAGCCCCCTTGGCCCGGGGCGAACCTCGACCCGGAGTCCGTCGCTCCTGAGGAAGAACCAGACCATCGTGGTGAACACGACCCCAGCGAAGCCGAGGGAGAGCAGGCCTTCGGTCCCGACGGCGTGAGACAGCGCCTCCCCGATCTCCTCGAAGAACGAACCCATGAACATCTCGCTGCTCACCAGCTCCGGCGAGCGGTGTGGGCGTCCGAGGAACGGGCGAAGGACCCAGGAGAGCTGGCTGCCGACGAGGAGCTCCGCCCCCAGCCAGGCGACGAGCACGCGCAATGCGATGTCTCGGCGGCCTCCGATCCGCCTGAGCAGGGCGAAGAGGCGCAGGTTACCGAGCACACCGGCCGTCGCGATCACGGCGACGTGAAAGAGCAAGAGTCCCTGCGCAGCCCGATTGGCGGCCTGCGCGCGCGGGTGCGTCAGCGGAAGGCCAAAGGCCAGGGGATCAGGCGGCGGGACGCTGAGCGAGATGAAAACCGAGATGGGGCTCAGCGCTCCGAGGATCGCGGCGGTGGTCGCGAGCCCGACGAGGATGCAGACCGCGCTCTGACGAAAGCCCAGCGGCGCACGCAGGAGAAGCGCGAGCATCGAGTTGAGGAGGGTCGTCGCCAAGATGACCGAGACGAGAAGCACGGGCATCTTGATCATCGAATAGACGGCTTGCTCGGACGCGCGCCAGATCCCGAACGCCCACCCATAGGCGGCAGCCCCGAGGCAGAGTGTGCCCAGCGCCCCCAAGGCGACACCGCCGAGCCGCTCCCCTCGCACGATGCGCGAGACGAGGGTCTCGGGCATCCGGCAAAGACGAGCCGGACCGACCAGGCTGGCGACGCGGTTCAAGAGAGCCAGTGCGTGAGAAAGAACTGTTTGTCGGCCAGCGCGATCCCCTCGAAGGGACCGACCAGCGGCCGCAGCGTCGTGCTCATCTGCAAGACGACCATCAAGAACACGAGGGTCCAGAGCCCGAGCGCCGGGACCGGTCGGCCGCCGATGTTGGCCAAGGCGCGGCGTGTGAGGCGGAGCCCGAAGTGCGCGCTGACCAGAAAGAAGAAGAGGTGCAGTCCACCCATGAGGGCGCTCGAGTCGGTCGCCTGTGAGAACACCCAGGAGACCGGAGCGAAGCCGACGAGCAGGAGTGACGTCAGCGCGATGCCGGCGAGGAGCGCGCCCGCGGTCTCCCGCAAGCCATGGCTTCCGCCGGAGAGGCACACGAAGATGTAGAGGCTCGGCAGACAGAGCAGAGCGCAAAACGTCATGCCGAGCGAGAGCTTGAGCGGCACGGCGAGCAGCTGATAGCCCCCGCCGAAAGCGCCGACGAAGACCCCCACGAGCGCGAGCGCTGCCACCATCAGCAAACCCAAGCGCAAGTGCGTCAGCGGGCGCGTGGAGAGTTCGAACATGAGGTTCGCGGGGAGCCGTAGGAGCCCATCGAGGAGGGCGAACATGCCGCGTCTGGGTAGCGGTGCGTTCTCACCTGCCAACCAAACTTGCGGCTGAACTTGAGGAGCGAGCGGTGGTGTGGGCGAGGGACGCGGCACATACACGGGCGCAGCCGTCGACGGATAAACGTCGAGCGCCCCCCCAGCGCCGCGCGCATCGACCGTGGGGTCGTTGGCGTCGAGCATCATTTCTCCCTGGAGTCGGAGTCTCATGGATGCCCTCACGCAGAAGCGCGCGCTCGTCCAACTTGGATGAGCGCGCGCATCTTGGGGCTGAGCCGTCGTCAGCCGGGGGTGGACGGATCCGCCCTCGTTCGTTCAGCTCGGTGGAGCTGCGTCTTTTTTGGCCTTGAGCGCCAAGAACACACCCGCTCCAGCGAGGGCCATGCCGATGAAAACGCAACAGCAGCTCCCGAAGACGCCGGGCAGCGCTTCATCGGCGCTGATGGCGCCGCCAGGCTCGATCCAGACGTTGAAGCCCCAGAAGAGAAAGCTGATGAAGAAGACGAACACCAGGAGCGCTCCGCACCCTGTCATTCCCCAGCCGATTTTGTCTTTGCCCACTTTGCGTTCCCTCCCGAAGGTGAGCCCGGGCTAGCACTGCAAACCCAACGAGCAAGCGCAAGGCGGGTGGAATTGGGCCGGTGGTCTTTTGATCCTCGTTCGGAGTGGGGCAGACTCGTTGGGTGTTGCCGCATCTCACGAGGCTCGCGGGGTTCGCGCTGATCGCGACGCTCGGCTGCCAGGGCACCGTCACGCCGCCCTCGGGGCGGCCTGGCGATGAGGTGCCCGAGCCTCAGGTCAACTGCGCGGAGGAGGGACCGAACCCGGGACGCGCGCCCATGCGGCGCCTCACGGTCTCCGAATATGACCTCACCGTGCGTGACCTTTTCGGCGATGAGACTTCGCCGGCTCGGCGACTGGTCGACAACGAACGCGGGGTCGAGAGCGCTGACGCGCGCCTGATCACCGGCCTGCTCGTCGAGCAGTACATGTTCGCCGCCGAGGATATCGCTCTACGGCTGACCGCGGTCGACGCGCTCGACCGGTTGCTGGACTGCGATCGCGCGGCAGAGGGCGACGACGCCTGCGCCGATCGCTGGATCACGCGAACGGCGCCCCTCGCCTACCGGCGCCCGGTCTCGGAGGAGCAGCTGGACGGACTTCGTTCGCTCTACGCAGCAGGTCGGGATGACGCTGGCGACTTCACCGTCGGCCTTCAGCTGGTGATCCAGGCGATGCTTCAGTCGCCCGACTTCCTCTACCGCGTGGAGATCGTGCCCGTCGGCTCTGAGCCGGTCGTGCGCCTCGACGGCTATCAGCTCGCGACGCGCCTCTCCTACTTCCTCTGGGGCACGACGCCCGACGCTGAGCTCCTCGACGCAGCCGAGCGCGGCGACCTCCGAGATCAGGCCGGCCTCGAAACCCAGGCACGTCGCCTGATCTCGGATCCACGGGCAGAAGTCGCGATTCAGCGCTTCTTCGCGAACTACCTCGACCTCGCCCAGCTCGACGAGCTCGACAAAGACCCCTCGGTCTTTCCGGATTTCACCCCACGCATCGCGGAGCTCATGCGACGCGAGACCGAGGCCTTCGTTCGGGAGGTGGTGATCGAAGGTGACGGCAGCTGGGAGACCCTGCTCACCGCGAACTGGACGATGCTCAACCAGGAGCTCGCAGCCTATTACGGGCTCACCGGTCCCAGCGGCGAGGCGTTCGAGCGAGTCGAGCTCGACCCGACGTACCACGCAGGGCTGCTGACCCACGGAAGCATGATGGCCACGCGGGCCCGCACCTACGAGACGTCTCCGATTCATCGGGGCATCTTTGTTCGGGGCAGCCTGATCTGCGGGCAGGTGCCGGACGTGCCTGAAGGCCTGGACGCCACGCCGCCGGCCATCGACCCAACGCTAACGACGCGCCAGCGGCTCGCGCGTCATCGGGAGGACCCCTCGTGCGCCGCGTGCCACCGCCAGATCGATCCGCTCGGGTTCGCGTTTGAGCACTTCGATGGAGCAGGTCGGTTCCGCGGCTCGGAGAACGACTTACCGATCGACGCGACTGGGGAGATCGTCGAGTCCGACCTGGACGGAGTCGTCGACGGAGTGCCCGAGCTGGCCGCGCGCGTCGTCGGGAGCGAAAACTCCCAGGCCTGCTTCAGCGGCCGGTGGGTCGTGCAGGCCTTGGGTCGGAGCCGCGAGGCGAGCGACACGTGCTCGCTCGAGGAGGTGCAGGGGCGCTTCGTCGACTCGGGCTTCGACATCCGCGAGCTGGTTGTCGGCCTGACGCTGAGCGACTCGTTCGTGTATCGAGTCGCAGACCAAGACACCGTCACGGAGGTGGGGCCATGAAGAAGCTCTCTCGGCGTACCGTGCTTCGAGGCGCCGCTGGCGCCGTGGTGGGGCTGCCCTTTCTGGAAGCGATGCTGCCGCGAAATCGGAGCGTCGCCCAGACCGGCACCATCCCGAAACGCGTGGTGTTCTTCTACACGCCGTGCGGCATCGTCCCGGAGACGTGGTGGCCCAACGGTGCGGGACCCGAATACCGCCTGAACGAAGCGATGACTCCGCTCGAACCGTTCCGCGACAAACTCGCGATCCCGGACGGAATCAAGATGCACACCGCGACCGAAGACAGGGTCGCCCAGAACGGTCACGACCTCGGCACGGCGCACTGCCTCACGGCGCGGAACTGCGTGGCTGGCCCCACGGGCGTCGGCGAGTTCGGCCACCTGTGGGACGGCACGGCGGGGGGCATCTCGATCGATCAACACATCGCCCAGCACTTCGCCACGCACGACCCGACCCCGTACTCGAGCCTCGAGTTCGGGGTGAAGGCGGAGGGCATCCGCCAGGCCCTACCGAGCCGCATCTCGTACCTGGGCCAGGGCATGCCGGTCATCCCGATGAACTCGGCTGGCCAAGCCTACGACCGGATCCTCGCGCCCCTGGCAGGCGACAGCGAAGACACCGTCGCGAGGCACCGGCGGCGTATGCTGGTGCTCGACTCGGTCGGCGCAGACCTGAACCGGCTCCGCCCTCGGCTCGGCGCCGACGACAAACGCCGCATCGACGCGCACCTCGCTTCTCTCGAGAGCGTGCAGCGACAACTCAACGACCTCGCATCGGCCGCCTGCACGGTGCCCCCTCGCGAAGACAGCGACAATTTCGACGCGCTCGGGCGCTTTCAGATGGACCTGATCGTTCAGGCCCTGAAGTGCGATCTCACGCGCGTCTGCTCCATCCAGTGGAGCACCGGCCAGTCCAACATCCGCCACACCTGGCTGGGACACATGGACTCCCATCACTCGATCTCACACAAGAACCGCACGGAGTCCCCGGACTGGGCGCGCTCTCAGTTCTACGTGCAGGTCGCGACGGCGATCGATCACTGGTACGCGACGCAGTACGCCTACCTGCTCGGCCAACTCGACGCGATCGACGCCGGGGACGGCACGAGCCTGCTCGACAACACCGTGGTCGTCTGGGTGAACGAGCAGCAGCGGGGCATCGGCAACAACCACCGCTGGCAGCGCATGCCGTTTGTGCTCGGCGGGAGCTGCGGCGGCTACTTCACGTCCGGCTCGGTCGCCGTCGACGCAGGGCACGGCGACCTCTACGTCACCCTGATGCAAGCGCTCGGTATGCCCGACATGCAGTTCGGGATCCCGGAATACTCACTCGGCCCCATCTCCACGCTCATCGCGTAAGCACGCGCTACTCGGTCGCGCCCTCGTCGATCCACCGCCGCACGTTCTCGAGAGACGTCGTAGACAGACGCGCGCCGCTCTGTGGCATCGGCTCCCCGCAGACCGGATCACCCGCGGCGTCGACGCCGGCGAGCTTCTGAAAGAGCAGCGACCCTTCCGCATCGCCTGGGACGATCCAGGCCCCGGGAACGGCGCCACAGTATTCACTATCGACGGGGCGGCTCCCGGTCAGTCGTTGCAAAGACTCGCGCTCGCCCGTGAGGTCGAGACCTCCCGCGGCCGCCGCGCCGTGACACGGGCGGCTCGAGCACCGGGTGACCATCAGGCGCTCGTAGATGTCCGCCCAGCGCGGCTCGAGAGGCTCCTCCTGAAGCGAGACGACGTAGCCCACTTCGGGAACGGGGTCCTCATCATCGCTCGCAGGCTCCGTGCGCTCGACGACCGGGAGTCCGCAGGCGAGCCAGTTGCGGAGCATCTCCCGCCCTCCTTCGTCCGCGAGAGAAGGCATTGGCCTGCGGACTCCCGCGCGGATGTCGAGGTGGTCATAGACGGGCGCCGCCTCCAACACCTCCTGACTCACGTCTCCCGGCACTGGCATCCAGCCGTTCAGGACCTGATCCCAGATGTTGTGACGCTCCTCGAAGGCGCGCCTTTGCATGCTGCGCAGGCGTTCGGTCGATTCGGGCTCGGCGCGCTCGGTGTTCGACGCCAGGCGCAGGTCGTAGTCGAGCCCGATCGGGGCGCCGCGGCGGCTCTGCGGCGAGATCCCCGGCGAGTGACAGAACCCACCGGAGCCGCACGAGCGATTCATCAACGCCTGCCCCTCGAACGCTGGCTCACCCGATGCCCGGTCGTAGACGACGCGACGCGACCGCGCTGGGTCGCATGAGCCGAGCTCGCGACCGCAGCCGAGGCTGAGCAGTCCGAGCAAGCAAAGTGAACCCGCGAGGTGGTGATTCATGGCACCCCCGGGATGATCACTGCGAGCTCGAGACCGGCCCGTGTCCACTCGTCGGCCATGCCTCCGACGACGAGCGCATCTCCCGGTTCCGGCGACACATCCGTCAGGTAACGCACGTGCTCCGCGTGCACGCGCAGCTCGAACCATCGGTCGAAACGCCAGGAAAGGCCGATGGAGAGATCCAAGCCCGTGGCGCTGGAGCGCGGGAACCATTCGTCGTTGGTGAGCGGCCCCGCGTCGACGATGCCCCGCCAGCCCAATGCGCCCCGGAGACCGAAGCCGACCGGGAGCCGGACCCCGATTGCCAGCCCCGGCCGGACGAAATGGTAGTGCACCGAAGGGATGACCGCCCCGGCCGAACCGGGACGCGACGGGCCATCCGGATCGACGCGGAAGCGTGCCTCTCCGTAGTCGAGCGCCGCTTCGACGCTGATCCGCTCGAGGAAGCGCACGCGGTAGACCAGGCCGATGGTGAACTGATCGACCGTGGTCGAGAGCGTGCTCGGCTCCCTCCCCACGCCGCTCGAGGGAAGGCTCGTGGTCACACCAAACGCCCCCTGGAATGAGCCAGAGACGCCCAAGCCCGAGAGCCACCCGGAGCTCACGTGTGCGCCAGGGAACCAGCGCGCACCGACCGACAAGACCGGAGCAGCCGGGAGGTCGTAGCGCCCGAGTCGGTCGTAGAGATCATCGCGAAAGGAGAGCGTGCGAGTCATCCAATCGATGCCGGCCGCGTATTCCAACGCAACTTCTTCTCCGAGCGTCGACGGCGTGGATCCCCCGTCCTGTGCCTCGAGAGGAGAAGGCAGCCAAGACACGACCAGAGCCGCCGCCAAGACCCAGCTCTGCCTCACGGCTCCACCTCGAACACCAACTTGTCAACCCGGGCCCACGCGCCGGTCGAGCTCGTGTCTGCGACGCCTCTGATCTCGATCGCGTCGCCTCGCTCCATCGACACCATGAAGGGGCCGAGGATGCGAGGCTCGTTCATGGCGGCCGTCTGCTCCAGCGCCTCCGAGAGAACGGTCTCTGCGTCGACGAGAAGCGTCAGCGTGGGCGCACCATCGAACTCCGCGATCACATGCACGCTGAGCCGGTAGTCACCGGTGACCCCTGGGAACGTCGAACGCGCGGTGCCCATCGTGACGCCCGGGTCCAGGCGGATGATGTTCGCGTCATCGGGGTCGACGACATAACCCTCGAGCGTCATGTCCTCGGCCTCGATCTCGAGGGACTGAGGGGGCCCGGCATCGGAGCCGGCGTCTGGGACCGAGCCGGCGTCTCGAACCGCTCCTGCGTCCAGGGGTGCTCCCGCGTCGCGTTCGGAGGCCGTTATCAGCCCGTCGATCCACCGCCGCATGCATTCGATCTCGCGGTCGGAGAGCAGGTTGCCGAGAAGCGGCATGCGTTGGATGGGCTCGGAGTCGCAGTGGGGCTCCGGACGAACGCGGGTCAGGAGAAAGCTGGCGTCCGGATCGGTCGAGTCGACGATCATCTGACTCGAACAGGTGGACGCCGGCACGTCGACGATCCTCTCGGCGAGCCCGCCGGAGACGAAGTCGAGCTCCGCGCGCGGCTCGAAGGGCACGTGGCAGCCCGGCAATCCACAGCGACGCACGAGCAGATCTTCTTGAAGGTCGAAGTCGCAGAGCGTGTCAGGAAAGCGCTCGGGTGTGTCGAGGCCGGGTGCACAACTCGCCAAGGCGAGGCCCCCCAGCGCCCACCCCACCTGCCACCACGCGGACCATCCCATCGCGGCCATCTTAGCTCGGCGGACTGCGACGGCGCAGGCGTTCGTACCGCCGGGTTGCGTCTCGACAACGCCTCGCCGAATTCGCTGGGGAGATGAGCGATGGATCGCGGCCGAGCTCGGCTGAGTTCTCTTGCCCGGGCGCGCACGGGCGGGCCCACACATCAGCACACCACGGTGTCACGAACACCCGGACCTCGCTCGGTTGCACGTTCTCTGCTGAGAGGCTGTGCATGGCAAACCTCATTCGATCAAGCGCGCGAACGACTCAGGTCGTGACGCAGTCGATCCGGCGGATGCCCTTGCGCGTCACGACGACACGCACACGACGCCACGGTGACGCTTGGTCGCCCGCTCGGCGCAGTCGATAGACGACCCCGATGTTGTAGACGCGCGGCGCCATCGACGAGCAGATGCGAGCCTCATCCGGATCCGCGAAGACGATGCGGCGCTTGGGATCATCGGTGTGCGCGAGCCAACGCCTCAGGTCCAAGCAGAAGATCTCCGTGACCGCGCCAAAACGATCGTCGTCGACGCGATCGGCACGCAACGCGACCGTCTTCTTGTGCCAGAGCACCCGCTCCGGTCGTGCCGAGCCTTCGAGGGGATGGCCGCGCGTCGAGAGGCGCTCCTCGAGGGCTCGCTCCGGAACGTCGGCGAACTTCACGAAGCTCGACTGCTCGTCGACCACGCCGATCTGCTTGTCGCGGTCACCGATCCGCCAGCGTCGGTCCGGGAACCGACGGCGCACGTAGCCGCTGAACACCGACTGCAGCACGGCCTTGATCCGGTCTTTGCCCATGTAGGCGACGATCGCGATGGTGATCCACATCCACGCGTTGTCTTGGTCGAAGTTGGGGCCATTGAGCAGCGCGGCGGCCACTGCGAAGGCCATCGCGACGCCGGCGGCGATCGCATAGAAGGCTTGCAGCGCCCACTTGGCTCCCTCGCGAATCTGAGGCTTGAGCCAGAGCACCGACGAGGTGAACCGCTTGAGGAGGTGGCGCCGGTACTCGAGGTGCTCGACCTCGCGCTTGCTGGACCGCGCCTTGCCGACTCCGTCGAGGCCCTCGTCGCGCCGGTAGCGGGCCTCGGCGACCGCGCCCGTGGTGACGTTCTGCACGAGCTTCTTGGGCGCGTTGGCTTTGCGGAGCCGCACGACCAGCGAGCCGAGCAGCATCTCGATGACGCGTGAGACGTCCTCGTCGCTCCACTCTCGTGCGGTCTCGAGGTTGGATGTGGCGCCGTCGATCGAGCTCAGCACTTCACGAAACGCCGTGGCCACGTGTTTCGCGTCCGCCGTGATGCGAGCGGCTGCGGCGAGCCCTCGGCTTCGCTGATCGGACTCGCCCGCGTCGAGCAGATGCTCCACCGACCGCAGGGCCGCCAAGCCCGAGGCGCGCACTTGGCAAGCGAAGAGGCGAAGCTCCCGGATCACCCGCTCGTCATCGTGCAGCGCGACGGCCCGACTGAGCGTGTCCAGAGGAGCGTTGGTGAGCTCCCCAAACGGCAGGTCGGGGACCGTGTAACGAATGTAGGAGCGCAGGTCGGTGTAGATGTCGGCCTTGCCGTAGCTCGAGTCGTCGATCCGCAAGCTGGCAGGCACGAAGAAATAGGCCTCCCACTCCCAGCGGGACTCCTTGCTGGCGGCGTCGAGCTCGTAGTCGACCGCGAACTCGAGGTGAGTGCGGTCGTGGATCCGCCAGACCGGGGCGTGAGCGGAGGGCGCGAGGTCCGCGACGAGCGATCCCCAGTCGCTCGAGTCGCCGTAGCCTCGATCGCTGGGCACCGCACCGAGCTCAGGACGCTCAGAGCTTCGAGACGCGGGCGGCACGACGGACGACCGGGCCCTCGAGCCCAGATCTGTCCACTCTCCGCTGCGTCGCGCATCAGCCATTTTTCACCATGATCTCGTGCGACGTCTCCTCGACGGCACCGAGCTGTCACAAGCCTGTCACATTTGTGACGAAGAGGCCACCAAGCGGTATCTGGGCGCGGACGGGCCTCGTGGGCGCAATGACTTATCCTCGTCTCGTGGGGGCTCTCAAAGGCGAGGTGAGGCGCGGCCGGTTGAGGCTCCTTCGGGTGGGAGCCGTCGACGGGGACCCCTTCGACCCGCCCTTGCTCTCGGTCAGCCCGCGACACCTGCGGCAGGTCGACGCCATGGACGAGCCCAGCGTCCGCGAGGTCTCGTCCGCCCGCGAGGAGCTCTGGGCCCGCGAGGGTGAGACGCGCTTCCGGGCGCAAATCGATGCCGCGGGCAAGCTCGAGCTCGAAGTCAGCCGCGCTGGTGAGCCCATGGTCGAGAAGCGCCTCGTGCGCATCCCGCTCGGCACGCCGGGCACCTCCGGCGCGTCTCGCTACTTCGGGCGCTGGGAGCACGGCCGCGACGCCGCGGTCTTCTCGCCGAAGGGAGCGGGGGTCATCCTGCATCCGGACTCCGTCACGGTCGCTCGCGCGCCCGAGCTCGTCGACGTGTATGAGGGTCAAGACTTCCTGCTCGCCCTGCGCAACGTGCCCCACGGCGCTCGCGTCGTGTGCGCCGACGGTATCGAAGGGCTCGAGGTCGACGGGCTGATCTCCGACCTGAAGATGCCTGACATCGCTCGCGGGCCGGAGGTCGAGGTGCACCCCCGCGAGGCCTTCCTGCGGGGCTTCCCCGCGGTCGGCTTCCGAGCCGCGTTCGGAGGTCTCGACTTTGCGGGTTTTGCGCCCACCCAGGGAGACGGGAGCCCCCATCTCGCGCGGTTCACGAAGAAGCAGCGCGGGGTGTCCTACGCAGCCGTTCGCCCGGTCGAGCTCACGGAAGACGAGGACGCCCTACTGGCGGCTGCCCTCCGCGCCGAGCTCAAACCGAGCGGGGCGACCGGTCGGGTCAAGCTGGGCCCCGCAGGCACCATCAACCTGACCGACGGTCGCCGCTACCGCGTGCAAGCGAGCGTACGTGAGCGCTTGCCCTCAGGGGCCCCCGAGCTCGTGACGTGCCTGATCCTCGACCGCATCCTGCTCGCGACGGTTTGCGTGCCCGCCGCCGAGCTCGCGACCCCAGACGCAAACGTCGTGCTCGAGGAGCTGAAGGCATTCTTGCTCGGCTTGCGCACGATCTAGAGGATGGCTGGCGCGTCGACGTAGCACCCTTCATGCGAACAGAGTTCGCCCGCAGGGCAGCAGAAGCTGTGGCAAACGTGGAAGCCGCCGGGGCAACCAAACGAGGGGCGGTTCGGGTCCCGAGGCAGCTCGCCCGGCGGCACTGGCCAGCTCGAGAGGTGCATCTCTGCGATGGCGTTGCCGCTCGGTCGATGGATCAAACAGAGCAAGGAGCCTGCTGAGTCGCGTCGGCAGTTCACGACGAGCTCCTGACCCACGATGCGAAGGCCGTTGTCGGTCTCGACGGCGCGGACCCAGACATGAGCCAGACCTGGCTGCTGCCATTCGCCGACGTATTGGCCGTCAGCGTCGGGCCCTCGAAGGTAGAGCGCGCTCGCACTGCCCGTGTCGTACGGCTCGTCGGCCGAGGACTCGGTGACCGCGCCGACCCACGTCTCGAACTCGCCCTCCGCGGTCAGCCCCACGCCGCTACCGCCTAGATCATTCGCACACCCTGCGCCGAAGACGAAAACGACCAACGTTGCGATCCACGTAAACTTACCATGTGCCATCCACGAACTCCCTTCGAGCTGCCCCGCCTCGTCGAAGCGGCAACAGGACATGTCTTCCATCCACGCCCACTCTCCTCTGGGAGCTGCTTAAGCGCACCTTAAGACCCCGCTACGGAGGCGTGGACTCAGGGACTGCCCGGAGACTCACTGCGCCACAGGGTCGCAGGACAGAGGCGGTATCCACCGTCCCCAGACTCGATGTCATCGCCCAACCCGCGCTTCCTCAGCCCGTTGACGGCGACGTATACACGGTTTGCACTAGACCGACGTTGCATCCGTTCGCCGGGCCACCCGGCGGCAAAGAGCTGCTCTACGCTGAGCCTGGCCCCAGGGTGACTCAGGTGTTTGTCGAACAAGGCGCGCAGGACCCGTCGCTGAGGCCTGCTGCGCAGTTCGATCCGCTTCCGCTCGCTGCGCAGAACCGCGCCATCCTCAGACACGTGCCAGAGTCGTCGCAGCCCTTCGTCGACCCTGTACCCCTGACGCTGGAGCATGTCTCCGACCGCGGCCCAGAAACCTTCGATATCAGGCTCTCGGTCCAGGATGCGCCTGATTCGCCAAGCCACCTCAACGCACTCCTCGACGGTCGGCCTGTCCTGAACCGCCGCACCGAGGACCTTCGTTTCCAACCACAGGAGGTGCTTGAGCAGCTCCAGTCCCTCACCGGCGGCAGCCCCCTTGATCACCCGGACGGCCAGCGGGGCGAGCGTCGAGAGCTCCATGACCGACCGACCGAATTGAATGAGCGCTATGTAGTCCGCGATCGGAGTCGGCCGAGCCCCGAGACGCACTTCGTTGGTCGCAAAGACCGGTCGACCCCCGATCCGGCCGTGTTCGTCGCAGGCGGCCACGTTGTGGCCCAGACCGATCAGCCAATAGTGACCGTCGGGCGCGAAGAGCAGGTTGGAGTGACCGATCGCGCCAAGACAAATCGGTCCACCGTCACGTGGATCGACCTGCTCCGCGGCAACCCCGAGGCCCTCCCTCAAGTAGTAGATGAACGCATCGGCCGCTGCGTGGTCGACGGTCACGTCGGCGCAGCGGCGGCCGCTCGCTAGCACGGTCGCGAAGTCGATCTGCGCGGGCACGTCGAAGACCACGAAAGGGATCTGCTCGTAGGCTCCGAACTCGGTCGCCTTCGCAATCGCGAAGTGCTCGACGCACGAGTGCGCGTGGTGCAGACGCCCGAGTGCTGTGTTCGCCGCTTCGGGATCCGCCGCCCGATCCGCGGTGACCACGACCACCGGCCGACCCGCCTTGGCATCACGACAAGCCGAGATCCGAAACGCGCCGTTGCTGGAGATCGGGCGTAGGGAAACGAAGCGGCCGAGCCACGTGTCGTCAACCACCGGCATCAGCCGAGGCTAGCACCCGCCCTCCTCGCTTTCTACGGGCATCACGACTTCCTCGCCCCAGCGCTCCAGG
>Ga0114933_10004147_pt1 | contig 13769 bp, 16 predicted proteins | sample 4SBtaG_FD_89691 | JGI IMG/M metagenome (GOLD analysis project Ga0114933, IMG submission 89691) | Deep subsurface microbial communities from Kolumbo volcano to uncover new lineages of life (NeLLi) - 4SBTROV12_W25 metaG | ecosystem: Environmental > Aquatic > Marine > Volcanic | place: Kolumbo...
CTACGCAGTAACAGGGTTATATTTTTATCCAAATGACGTGGTTAAAAAAGCAGCTGAAGTTATTCCATCTGATAGAGGTGAGTTAGAGATTACAACGGTTAATCAAATGTATTTAAGTGAAGAGCGCTTAACTGCTGAACTGATGGGTAGAGGTTACGCTTGGTTAGATACAGGCACACATGAAAGCTTATTAGAGGCCTCAACTTTTATTGAAACCATAGAGAGAAGGCAAGGCTTAAAAGTAGCCTGTATTGAAGAGATTGCCTTTGAACAAGGTTACATCGCCAAAGAGCAGCTTATAGAGCTAGCCCAACCCTTGGCCAAGAATCAATATGGGCAGTATCTACTAAAACGTGCAGAGGAAGTGATTTGAAGTTTACACCTCAGTCAATACCTGATGTAGTGCTGATTGAGCCGACTGTACATGGTGATAATCGTGGTTACTTTGTAGAAACCTTTGGGCAAGATCTATTTGAAGAGGCTATCGGTTATCAGGTTAACTTTGTACAGGATAATGAATCCAAGTCTATTAAAGGCGTGCTTCGAGGCCTGCATTATCAACTACCGCCCTACACTCAAGCCAAGCTAGTGAGAGTCATAGAAGGTAGTGTACTGGATGTGGCTGTTGATATGCGCAAGTCCAGCCCTACCTTTGGCCAACATGTAGCTGTAGAGTTAACAGCACAAAATAAACATCAACTCTTTGTGCCACATGGCTTTGCCCATGGTTTTGTTGTGCTTAGTGATAGTGCAACCTTTGCTTATAAAGTTGATAATTATTATGCACCAGAACATGATAGAGGTATTGCGTTTGATGATAAGGATTTAGCCATCGATTGGCAATTACCACTAGAGATACTACATCTCTCAGAGAAAGATAAAATTCACCCTACTTTAGCCAATGCTAAAGATTTGTTTGAATAGTCAAATATGAGAATATTAGTTACTGGTAAAAATGGCCAATTAGGAAAATCTATTTATAATCTTGTTGTTAATACCGAACAAACCAACGAGTTTGTTTTTGTTGGCAGAGAAGAGCTAGACTTAAGCAGTGAAGGTAATATTAGTCACTATTTTGATAGAAGTAATAAATTTGATGTTATTATTAACTGCACAGCTTATACGGCAGTGGATAAAGCAGAAGAGGAGTGTGAATTAGCAAATCAAGTTAATCATTTGGCAGTTAAGCAACTAGCAAATATTGCCAATGAACAAAAAGCAAAGCTAGTACATGTTTCAACTGATTATGTTTTCAATGGAGAGAGTGATAAGCCGTATATAGAGACAAGCGAGACTAATCCAATTAATATTTATGGAAAAACCAAGCTAGCTGGAGAAAGGGTCCTACAAGAAATAATGCCAACTGACGCCATTATCATTAGAGCCAGTTGGTTGTATTCAGAGTTTGGTAATAACTTTGTTAAGACCATGCTTAGGTTAGGCAAAGAGCGAGATGAGATAAATGTTGTGAGCGACCAAATAGGGTCACCTACTTATGCAACTGATTTGGCAAAGGCAATATTAGAAATAATAGATAATAAAGTTTATCAAGATAAACAGCAGTCAACTGAAATTTATCACTATTCAAATGAAGGTGAGATAAGTTGGTACGAGTTTGCTAAAGAAATCTTTAAAATGGCAAAGATAGATTGCAAAGTTAATCCTATTACAACACAACAATATCCAACGCCTACCCAAAGGCCAAAAAATACCTTAATGAATAAAGCTAAAATAGCTAAAACATTTAGTGTGGGAATTTCTGATTGGAAAGAGTCTCTTAACACTTGTATTACAATACTAAAGGAGTAGTAATGACTTCAAAGAAACTATTAATCACTGGCGGTGCCGGATTTATCGGCTCTACAGTAATTCGTCATATAAAACAAAACAAAGTTCTTTTTCACAAGTTTGAGGGCTTTTAATTAATGAATTTGCCTGTAGATATTGACATTCCTCAGATTATTAGCCTTGCTCAAAAAGCAGGTGATGCAATTATGAAGATTTACACTGAAGATTATAATGTTCACAAAAAACTAGATGAAAGCCCATTGACGAAAGCTGATTTATCCTCTCACGAGATAATTGTCCAAGGTTTGAGAGAATTGACGCCAAATATACCAACCCTGTCTGAAGAGTCACCTGAAAGGGATATTAAGAATCGAGTCACCTGGAAAACTTATTGGCTTGTCGACCCTCTAGATGGAACCAAGGAGTTTATTAAGAAAAATGGAGAATTTACAGTCAATATTGCCTTAATTCATCAAAATAAAACAGTATTAGGCGTGGTGAACGCACCAGCACTTGATGTGACCTACTGGGGTGGGAGAGGTGTAGGAGCATACAAACTAAAGAACGGAATTGAAAAAAAAATCAGAGTTGCAACTAAAAAGAAGTACATTAAAGATATAAAAATTGTTGGTAGTAGGTCTCATCAGTGTGAAGAGTTTTATGAATTTATTGCTGATTATCCAGGTGCATCGGTTTCACCGATAGGTAGTTCATTAAAATTATGCCTAGTGGCTGAAGGGTTTGCAGATTTATATCCAAGATTTGGTCCCACTTCTGAATGGGATACAGCTGCCGCTCAAAGTATAGTTGAGGGTGCAGGTGGGACGGTGGTTTCCTTGGTTGATAGATTGCCTCTTAAATATAATACAAAATTTAGCACCCTTTTAAATCCAAAATTTTTGGCATCAAGTTAATTTATGAATATACCTAATCCGTTACAACTCTTTGATATTGATAAAGAGGCGCGCAGCAAATTGAAGTGTCAGAATCCTTGTTTGATTTGGTTGACTGGCATTTCTGGTTCTGGAAAATCCACTATCGCCAATGCTCTCGATAAAAAGCTTTATTCTTTAGGGATGCATAGTTATGTGTTGGATGGTGACAATATGAGAAATGGCCTTTGTAAAGATTTAGGCTTTTCAGATGAAGATCGAAAAGAAAATATTCGTCGAGTGACAGAAGTGGCAAAGCTTATGGTAGATTCAGGACTTATTGTGATTGCTGCTTTTATCTCACCATTTGATGAGGACCGTAAGATGGCAAGAAGTGTTTTTAATAATGATGAGTTTATTGAAGTATTTGTAAACACTTCATTTAAAGTAGCAGAAGCAAGAGATATCAAAGGTTTTTATAAAAAAGCTAGAGAAGGAGAGATTGCTAGCTTTACTGGAATAGGCTCAAATTACGAGCCACCAAGTAATGCTGATATTGTTTTAGATGGGGTGTCACCTATAGATTTTTCAGTTGAGCAGATTCTATCTAGCTTAGTAAGTAGTGTAAAATAGGCCTTTTATGGTTGAGCAATGCGAACAGGCTGATATAACGAATTTTAATATTGATTTTTTACTTGTTGGTGTGGCAAAAGGAGGGACATCGTCAATTGCATCAATGGTTGAAAAGTCCATTTGTTTGCAATCCCCTAAATTTAAAGAAACTGGTTTTTGGTCGTCGGCGTCAATTTGGTATAAGAATTGTCCAAAACTTGGATGGTTTCATAAGAAGCAAATAAGTGACTGGGATCTTTATAGAAAAGAGTTTTCAAGTAACCCAAAGCTAAAGACATTCGAAGCATCTCCAGACTATTTTTACCATAGTGATTTGGTTATAGAAAGGCTAAAATCCCTAAATCAAAAGCCAAATATTTGGATAATTCTAAGAAACCCAGTGCGTCGAGCATATTCTCATTATTTGCATTTTATTAGAGATGGGGTATTCGATGATGATATGAATTTTATAGATGCTTTTCATCAGGATAAATTATGTGAAAACTCCTGGTCGTTAGATATAAGGGGTGCTGGAGAATATGCTAAAGATCTGGAGAATTACTTGACGTCTGGTTTAAATGTTCAGGTTGATATTTTCGAAGAATTATTCTCATGCGATGAAATACTATTTGCTCGAATGAATGATTTCTTTAATATGGAAATTTACACAGGAGACATTCCATTGGAAAATAAATCTGGACAACCAAGGAGTCAGTATTTAATGAGAATGTTGACTAGTGATAATAAATTTAAATTACTGATAAGAAAGTTTATGTGGCCAAGGTTTCGCAACTGGATTTATAGAAAAATTGAGTTTATTAACCTAAAAAAGGTACCCATATCTAAAGAAGATAACAAAAAGGCTTTAGAATTTTATGAGAAAGACATTGAGAAAGTGTCTAGTTTACTTGGAAGAGATTTGAAACACTACTGGAGGTAGAGAAATGAAAGTATTATTAGTAGGTGATGGTTATATAGGCTCGTATTTATCAATAACCAATCCATTAAAAGGCATAGAGTTAATAATTGTTGATCAAAAGGGGTATGGGTCTAATCGCGTGATTCGTTATCAAGATTTAACTGCCAATGATTTAAAAGATTTTTCAGCAGTGTTGTGGTTTGCAGGACACTCTAGTGTGCCATCATGTATTCAAGATCCATACGGATCGGTTCGTAATAATTTGACAGATCTAATGGATTTTGCAGTTAGATTGCCAAGTGCTTGCCACCTTATTTATGCAAGTTCAGGCAGTATATATTCCGATAATATGATCGATAACCAGTTAAGCAAGCATGTTAACGTATACGATGCTGGAAAAAATGCGCTTGATGATGTACTGCCCCATTTAAAGAGTAATGTTACCGGATTAAGGATGGGGACAATTAGCGGACGTTCACAGAGAACTAGAGGAGAATTGATTTTTAATGCCATGAATAGCTCTGCTATAAATCACGGGTGTGTTAATGTCTCAAATCCAGAAAAAAGCAGGAGTATTCTATTTTTAAGCGATTTAAGGTTGCTCATTCTGGAGTTGCTAGAGATGAAGAGTCGTCCATTAATAGTTGACGCCTGCTCTTATAGTGATACTATTGGCTCGATAGGGGAGAGGATAGCATCATTTTATAAAGTTCAATTAAACATACAAGATCCAAGCGTAACATATGATTTTCGGATGAATGTCATGCAAATGGAGTCGTTAGTTGGCCCTTTATCAGATTTTGAAGATCAGTGCGAATTATATAAAAAAGAGGTAGAAAAATGAATCAGAGTAAGTGTTTGTGCTGTAATGACTCAGTGATTAAATTACTAGATCTAGGGCCTCAGCCACTGGCAAATGACCTTAAAAAGATAGAATCCGAGAGTTTTATTCTAGAAAATCTTGGCGTTGCATATTGTAATAACTGTGGCCATCTGCAATTGACAGATTTTGTTAATCCGGATGTTTTGTTTAAGAATTATCTTTATGTTTCTGGCACAAGTTCAACACTTAGGGATTATTTTTCTTGGATGGCTGCTTTAATAGCAAGGGAGTTCCAGCCCAATTCTCTACTAGATGTAGCGTCAAACGATGGAAGCTTCTTGAAGGCTTGCGGTGATGCTAACATCCAATCTGTAGGAGTTGATCCAGCTGAGAATTTAGTTGATTTCGCAAATAGGGAGGGTTTTACAACATATCAGGGTTTTTTTCCTAGCGATATGCCCAATGATAGTAAGTACGACTTTATAACTGCAATGAATGTTTGTGCACATACTCCAAATCCATTTAATTTTTTATTAGGGGTAAAGGAATATTTAACCGAAAATGGCATGGCCTGGATCCAGACATCGCAGGCTGATATGGTTAAGAAGGGAGAGTTTGACACAATATATCATGAGCACTACTCGTTCTTTTCCCCGAAATCTATGAGCGCTTTGTGTGAAAGGGTTGGGCTAAAACTTAGAAAAGTTTACACTTCAAATATTCATGGTGGGAGTTTTGTTTTTTTGATTTCGCATGTTGATAGTATGACACTAATTCCTGATTTACTCAATGAGAATTTTATAGTATCAGAGGTCGATCTTAATGTTCGACCTTCTCAATCTGATTTTATCGATTTTGCTGAGTATTCCAAGGTAACAATTAATAGTTTCAAAAATAATATTAAGAAATATAAAGGATCTATACCTATGGTATGGGTTGGAATTGCAGCAAAGAGTGTTACATTTATAAATTCAACGGGCTGCAAATTTGATATGTATTTGGATGAAGCTCCTTTAAAAATTGGAAACCTATTGCCAGGGCATAGCCAAAGAATACAAGGCTTTGAAGCTATCGAGAAACTGGATGATTGTCTAATTTTTATAGGGGCATGGAATTTTAAAGATGAAATTATGAAGAAGCTTGAGTTATATCGTGCAGAAAAGAATGACGTAGTAATTTTGCCATTTGAGTAATGTGTTATGATTGGAGTAATTATTACGCATGTTAGGAACGAGGAAGGCCTTATTAGAGGCTGGATAACACACCATGAGGCTTTAGTTAAAAAAATTATACTGATTGATTATCAAAGCTCTGATAGAACGGTTGATATAGCAAAAGAGTTTGCTTGTGTGGAAATTCAACAGTCCGTAGACGAAAAATTCGATGCTGTGGGTTGTGATAGGCAAGTGAAGGCTATTGAAGCTCTTTATCCAAATGATCTAAAGATAGCGCTAACAATAACTGAATATTTATGTGTAAGTGGTGAAGAAAAAAACATTTCTTTTGAGTTAAGTAATGATATTTCTAGGTTGAGAGCTAAAGTTTTGGTTAATTTAATCGGCGACCAAGTTCAAACTATTTGGGAAGATGAAATAAATTATGGAAAGGGGTTTGCACTCGGATTAAGCACTTTATGGCCGGTTAGGCAAAGATTTATTCATAGAACAAAAACCTTAGAATATCAGGTTGGCCGACATGAGTTGAACGGGAAAAGTGTAGAGTTCATTGATAGAAATGTTGCATGGATAGAATGGAGAGCGTTTAATAACTTCGATCAAGGTTCTATTATAAGAAGACAGGAGATATCAAAGAATATACCTAAAACTGACCATACTGGCTGTTGTGCATTCCAGCATCGATTAAACAAAAAGGGAATTATAGGGCAATTTGAATTTTATAAATCACAAGCCAATTCTGAAATTTGTTGGAGATTGATATTTAGATATCTCAATACAAGGAATATTTTTACGAGGGTATTGAAAAGATGTTTATATATATATTATATGTTTATTATGACCATATTAGCGAAAAAGAAATAGCACTCTTGAGCAAAGTAACTGAAGATATAGGTGCAAGCCTGATTCTATTTGACACTAAAAATAATAATAAGTACTTTGAATTTACGGGTTTTTTAGAGATGCTTGACAGTCTTGAAATTGAAGAGGGGGTCCCAGCAAGATATATTTTCATGAATTCATCATTTTTTAAAAATCATACCGTTCCATTATGGATTATACAAAAAGCCTTCTCAGCATTTCCCTATAATAATCAAGAGTGTTATGGCGTTTTAAACAAATCATTCAAAAATACATTATCAATAAAATGGCATATGAGTACATGGTTTTTTATGGTGGATTCTAATAATGCCAAACAAGAGCTTCAATTTATACCTAATAAATTTAGCACGGATGATGTTTTTAATTTGGAGGAATGGTCTAAAGTTAGGTCGTGGCTCCTATCCAATAAATTTTGGCGTGGGTATCCAGGGCTTATTGATGATGATGGTCTTGCAAGAAAGAAATGCACTATTTCACTGGAATATCTATTAACCAAAATGTTCCATGATAAAAATTTCGAAATAAAAAATTTAGGGAATAATGGTTATATATCATTTTTTTTACTCATGGATAAAATAATAATTAAATGCCGAAGATTTCTCTATCTTTTACGTTGTTGATATTTTTTTTTCTCAAAGGTTTGTGGATATTGCCTTTTCTGGAAGGAATATTATTTTACATGTTATTATTGTCGATGATAATAATGCTATTTTTGAGCTATATTGTTAGTGACACCTATCTGTTAAAAACAAATCCCCATCAAAATGATTATGAAATTTTGTGCACCTCACAATATTTAGTATTATTTGTAGGCTTGACCTACCTAATAATTTCTGGGTTTCCTATGCTGTCTGAAGAGCCCCATGTTGCCAAGCTCCAAGTTTCACAATACCCAATATTAATCCATCTATTTAGGAATGGATCGATATTTATTGCATTATGGTTAATAATTGCTCGAGTTAGAGTGGGCGCAATAAATAATTACCTATATCTTTGCATGATAATTTCTATCCTTACTGCCTTTAAGGGTTATGTCGTTCCTTATATCCTCTTGTACATTTATGTTAACCAAAAGTCAAATTTTACTTTTGGTAAAGTCGCACTTCTTTTTCTGGTAATTGTAATTACGATCGAAATTTTATTTGGAAAATATGGAGGGCTTTCAATCGATGGTTTTACCTATATTTTTAATAGGCTAACAGAAGGGCAAATAGCTGGCTCAATTGTATTAATGGATAATTACCAGTACATTGATTACGTTCCTCTGGTTGATGATATTTTTGTGCTACTGGGTAAGTTTTTTGACTCTGAAGTGCTTTCCTTGCAGCAAGAGCTATATCAAATATATCATTCTGACGTTAGATTATTGGAATTATCAAATCTGTGGTTTCTAGAATTGTATCTTTTTTTGGGAGGGTTGGCGCTTTTAGTGGTTTTTCTTATAGTGCCGCCATTGTATTACTTGTATAAGGCTCTTTTTAAATCGACTTTAAGTAGAGTTTTTATTATATATTCAATTCTTCCTATGGCAGACGGAGTGATGAATGGAAAAATTTTTTATAAGTTTATGGACTACATATTGTCAGCACTTATTATTTTCTTTTTAGCTTTCATAGCTAGTAAAATAATTTTATTTATTAGGGCTGGAATTGCATATGGTAAGTGAAGCGTTAAGCATATTACTTAAGGAGTCTAGTCTGTATCGCAAGATTTCTTTTTTTTCCTTGTTACTTCTGACTAGCGCAAGTGATTTGGCATTCTTAATTGGTGTTGATATTTTACTAAGGGGTCAGTCGTCTCTTTTAGAAGGGGGAAGCAATGAGATAGCTGTGGTTTTAATAGTCTTACTTGCAATACCTTTTAGATATGCCATTCTTTGGACTTTGTTAAAGATTGCATTTAATCGAGCCTCTTTTTCAACTATTTATCTCTTTCGCCACCTAATTTCATCACAAGATAATTTAAGGCAGGCTTACACAGAGTCTCAAAGGTTGAGAGACGGTTTGGATAACGGATTAACAACGCTTATTTTTCATTATCTAGTGCCCTTTATTCATTTATCTACCTCGTTTTTATCAATTATATTTGTGTTTATTTGGTTATTCTTTGCAGTAGAATTTTGTTGCCTAGAGCTCTTATTTTCAGCTTTTTTGTTATTTGTATTTCTTATATATGTTACAAAATTTTATGTAACTAAAAAGTCTAGCAATATAAACGTTGAATCTAGAAAGCTTCAAATGATAAAGGATAATATGACTGAGAATATTTATCAGATTTTCAGAAGGAGGCTCTGGGATTTGCTTTTAGAGCGCTTAAGTGAGAGATCGAAAGCATTTTGGAAGACTAAATACGTAATATATTTTTCAAGTATTTTGCCACGATTTCTTATCGAATTTGCTATGGGTGTGGCTCTTGTTCTGTTTGCAGTAGAAAGTTTATCACCTCAAAGTAATTTTTCTAATTTTGCTGTATTGATTTTTGCCGCCCAGCGCTTACTGCCATTTATTACCCAATCTTGGTCAAACTATGGCCTTATGCTTGGTTCGTATTCTATTGTTAAGGAGCACTGGAAGTGTTTCTTAGATAATGAAAATTATATCCGTGAATTTCCAGAAGAGGAGGTATTTCCTGTGAGCTCTATTGAGCTAAATAGCGTGAATTTTCATGGCTGGCATAAAAAATTATCTCTACACATAAAGAACAACGATAAAGTTTTAATCTATGGCAAGTCTGGCATTGGAAAATCTAGACTACTTAAGTCTATAGCAGGACTGGACGAACCAGAATCTGGATCTATAGTACTTTATAGCCAAGACAGCGGTAAACAATTATCACCTAAGGTAAGCTTGCTAAATGTTCACTACCTATCTCAATCAACGCACATTATCGAGGGTGATGTATATTTAAACATCTCTCTTTCAGCTAGTTTTAATAAGTCTAATATTGACAGTTTACTAAGTAGATTTGATCTTAAGTATTTGATTGGCGCCGATTACCCTAGGTTGCTGCTTGCATCTGGAGGTGAGCTACAAAGATTGGCCTTATGCAGAGCCGTTTATTCTGGGGCGAATGTTCTTTTGCTGGATGAATTTACTAGCGCCTTAGATCGAAAATCTCAAGAGTTGATTATGAAATTCATTAATGAGATAAAGGGCGTGATTCTTGTTATTGTTTCTCATAGAAATCTTAGCTCTATTAGCTTTACTCACAAGGTTGAAATTATTTGAATCGTAGTAAGATAGCTATATTTACACATTATTATCCATTTCCAGTTGTTCGCGGAGATCAGCTTATTGTGTTTAATCGTTTGAAATATCTTTCAAAATTTAATGATGTTACTTGTTATTATTGGACTCAGGTTGGTACAGACTTAAAAAGTGACGATGAACTTGAAAATGTTAAGTTTATAAAAGTTGGGCGAGGGTGGCACCAGTTTTGGAAGTCTGTGTTTTATATCTTATTTAAAGATGCGCCACTTCAATCTCTAGGGCTTTTTACCATCCTATCTGAATATGAAATCTCTAATTTCGACCATGTGATTGCTTATACAGTTAAATTTGTTTGGCTTCTTGATTTCCTTCCTAAGGAAAAATTAATCTTTGAACTTATAGATTGCCTATCTTCTAGCTTTTCTTCTAGATCTTCGGTGTCAAAATACTTTCTCACAAAAAAAATATATCTTATAGAGTCTAAAAGATTAAAAATAGCAGAAAACCTGGTTACATCTTCCGGGGTGGGGTGTTCAGCTGTATCTTCTCGCGATCAGGAAATACTTGGTAAAAATGTTTTTGTTTCTCCTAATGGTGTTGAATGCAGAGCAGTCGGTATTTCTTCAGTCGGCATTATCTCTTTTATAGGAAATATGACATACTTGCCAAATGTTGATGCAATAAATTTTTTTATCCCATGTTTTCAGATTATCAAAGAAAAGTATCCGTTTTTAAAGTTGTATATTGTTGGGTATGGGGCGTCACGCCTTGATCAATCGATAGTCAAGGAGCCGGGTGTTTGTGTATTTGATAATGTGCCTAGTGTGACCACGTATTTATCTAAGTCTCTTTTCTCGATAGCACCGATGCGTGTAGCCAATGGCGTGCAAAACAAAATATTGGAAGCAGGCGCGTGTGGAGTGCCTATTATTTGCAGTACAGCAGCAGCATGTGGCGTTAAATCAAACATAAAGAGACATTTGAATATAGCGCATGATGATAGTATTGAGTCATTTTCTGAATTATGCTCTATTTATATAGATTCTCCAGAGTTGGCATTCATTCAAGGCTCAAATTTGAGAAATGCTATATGTAAATCTATTTCATGGGATACTGTAAATATAGAATTTTATAATGAATTTTTAAATAAAAACAATGATTAGAATGGTAAAAAATTTTTTGGATTTTATTGGCTTTATCTCTTTCGGCTTTTGGATTTCTAGATCCATCTACAGGATTCGCCCCATGTCATATTTTAGCGATCCCGTTGTAGAGTTTGAATCCCTCCATAGCCTTCCTTCAAGTTTTAATAATATAGAAACAATTGGAGTGGATCTTGGCTGTGGCAGGAAGCCTAGAAATCTATATAAATGCGATATCTTTTATGGGATAGATATTATTTCGGATGTCGCCAATGTTAAGTATTGTCATCTTGGGCAGGAGACCTTGCCATTCGAAGATTCTTCAGTACATGCAATAACAGCGTACGACGTTTTAGAGCATATTCCTCGCACCCAAAATGATAATAAAAACCCTTTTATTTTTCTTATGAATGAGATATATAGAGTTTTAAAACCTGGAGGGGTTTTTTTATCATTAACTCCTGTCTACCCCTACCCTGCCTCTTTTCAAGATCCAACACATGTTAATTTTATTACGCCAGAAACCTTTGTTAAGTACTTCTCAAAAGATAAGTATGAAGTTGCAAAAGACTACGGCATTAAATGTGATTTTATTGTGAAGGAGCAGAGGCTTTGGGGCCAGCACCTGTTGTGCATATTAAATAAGCCAGGCTAATTTTTGAAGTAGATATTTTATGAAAGTTTTGGTAACTGGTGCAACAGGATTTATTGGAAAGTCTTTGATTCCAGAGCTTATACGACAGAATTTTAATACATTAATTGCCGTTCGTCAAGAAAGCAAGCTGTTTCCTGATGAAGTTCAAGAGTTTGTAATAGAGGAGGGTGAGACCAGTCCTGATTTTTCTGCTAGCCTGATTGGAGTTGATTGCGTTATTCATTTAGCAGGTAAAGCGCATGTGATTGATAAATCTAAAGCATTGGCTTTAGATGAATTTCGTAAGGTTAATGTTGAATTAACACTCGATTTGGCAAAACAGGCCGTAACAGCTGGAGTTGAAAGATTTGTATTTTTAAGTTCAATTGGTGTGAATGGTAATCAAAATAATCAGCCATTTTTGGAAATTGATACTCCTAATCCGCAAGAGCCTTATGCGATCAGTAAGTATGAGGCAGAGCAGGGTTTGCTAAAATTGGCTAAAAATAGTAGTTTAGAAGTGGTTATTATTCGTCCGCCATTAGTGTATGGAAATAATGCCCCTGGTAACTTTGGTAGATTGATTCAATGGGTGGGAGCTAAAATTATATTTCCCCTACCATTGGGCGTTGTGAATAATGCTAGATCGTTAATAGCTATTGATAATTTAGTGAGCTTTATTATTACTTGTACCTTACATCCAAAGGCTGTTAATGAGATTTTTCTGATTTCTGATAATGAAATACTCTCAACAACGCAACTATTAAAAAAAATTTCTAAAGCATTCAATAAAAAAGCATTATTACTTCCTGTTCCTGTCAGTTGGATGATTTTCGTGGCAAAATTATTAGCTAAAGAGGCGGATGCAGTACGCCTATTTTCCTCACTGATTGTTGATAGTAGCAAAGCGAGAGGGTTATTAGACTGGAAGCCTGTTGTCACTATGGATGAAGCATTGAAAAAAATAGCAAACAAATGACAAGAATATTTGATCTATTGTTAGTGATATTCTTGGCACTATTGCTATTAGTGCTTTTTATCGTCATTACTGTTTTGGTTCGTTCAACATCAAAAGGCCCAGCTTTATATTGGTCTGATAGAGTTGGCGGAAATAATAAAATATTCAAAATGCCAAAATTTAGATCAATGTTGATCGACACCCCTGCTGTAGCAACCCACTTATTAAATAATCCAGACGCTTGTTTGTCTCCTATTGGTGGTTTTTTGCGACGTTCTAGTTTGGATGAGCTACCTCAATTGTTCTCTGTATTAAAAGGCGATATGAGTTTTGTAGGGCCGCGTCCTGCGCTTTACAATCAATATGATTTGATTGCTCTACGCACTGAAAAGGGTGTAGATAAATTGTTACCAGGAATTACAGGATGGGCGCAAGTTAATGGCAGGGATGAATTGTCAATTCCTGATAAAGTTGCATTAGATGCAGAATATTTAAACCGTCAATCGTTTTGGCTTGATTTAAAAATATTATGGATGACTTTCTTAAGGGTGGTTAAACGAGATGGAGTTTCACATTGATTAATCAGTTGCTAACTTTATCAAGAATTAAAAAACAGTTAATCATGTTGTTGATTGATGCTATTTTACTGGTGTCAATATTGTTGGCATCGTTCTCAATTCGCCTTGGGTATTGGTATTTTCCGCAGAGCGATTTGGTGTGGGTGATATTCGGTGCGCCAGTGATTGCTAGCGTTA
>Ga0114933_10004148_pt1 | contig 13767 bp, 15 predicted proteins | sample 4SBtaG_FD_89691 | JGI IMG/M metagenome (GOLD analysis project Ga0114933, IMG submission 89691) | Deep subsurface microbial communities from Kolumbo volcano to uncover new lineages of life (NeLLi) - 4SBTROV12_W25 metaG | ecosystem: Environmental > Aquatic > Marine > Volcanic | place: Kolumbo...
ATGGTGGAGCTAGACGGGATCGAACCGACGACCTTCTCGCTGCCAGCGAGACGCTCTCCCAGCTGAGCTATAGCCCCATATTAATCTGACTTTTCTTTTATATATGCTATTGCAGTCTCAATCCTATCAATTACTGTTTCTTGATCCAACAAGATTAAAGTTTGATCAATAGATGGTGATTGAGTGCCTCCTGTGACTGCAATTCTAATTGGTTGACCAATCTTGCCAAATCCAATTTCATGCTTTTCACAAACCGACTTTATTGCAATAGAAATTGATTCCTGATTCCAATCGCATGCTTTTAGAGAAGCCGCAATATCTTTTAAGGGAGATAGAATATCCGTTGTCATAAATTTCTTTGCAGCAGCCTCATCATAGTTGATATCTTTGGAGAAAAGTTGATCACAGCTTGAAATCAAATCGGAGATTTTTTCTGATCTATTCTTATATGCATCCATAAAATTTTTTATAGCTTCATCACTCAGGTCTTTAGCAATCTCTGATTGATCTTTTATCATCTGCCTTAACTGGTCATCATTCGTATTCAATAGATGTTGCTGATTAACCCATTGAAGTTTTTCGAGATCAAATTTAGCGCTTGATTTATTGATGCCTGAAAGATCAAAGCCATCTATCATCTCTTCAATGCTGAATATTTCCTGATCACCTTTGGACCACCCAAGCCTTACCAAATAATTGAGTAATGCTTCTGGCGAAAAACCCTCGTCTCTGTAATGAATAACATTCATGGCACCGTGTCTCTTTGAGAGTCTAGAGCCATCCGGGCCGAGAATCATTGGTAGATGAACAAAATCAGGTATTGGATAGTTAAAAGCCTCCATGAGTTGAATGTGCCTTGCGGTATTCTTTAAATGATCGTCGCCTCTCATGACATGTGTAATCCCTGACTCATGATCATCTATCACAACTGCAAAATGATAAGTGGGAGCCCCATTTGATCGCATGATAATGAAATCATCCAATTCATCGACATTGACCTCAACATCACCAAACACGTGGTCTGAAATTATGACATTCGAAGAGCGATCCGATTTAAATCGAATGGCGCCCTCTGATTCATAAGCCTTCCCATCAGCAATCAATTCATTGGCTTTTTCTTTATAAATCTGAAATCTTTCGGATTGATGAATAATCTCTTCATCGTGGTTTAGACCAAGCCATTTTAACCCCTCTAGAATCGATAATTTTGATTCTTCAGTAGATCGCTCTACATCTGTATCTTCGATCCTTAATAAGAACTTTCCACCCTGATTTCTGGCGAATAGCCATGCATAAAGAGCAGTCCGAACACCTCCAATGTGAAGATATCCGCTGGGGCTTGGAGCAAATCGAGTTTTAACCATTCTTTATTCTAATTGATGGATTTAATTTTCTCTGAAATTTCTTCCATTGCTCTAAAGCATTCTGGAGCAATAGTGAAATTTAAAAAACCATGAATGAGGCTTGGATACTCCTTATAATCAACTTTGACTCCATTCTTTTGGAGTTTTTCTGCATATGCCTTGCCTTCGTCACGAAGCGGGTCAAAGCCAGCTGTGATGATTAATGCGGGCGGGACCAAATCTAATTTTTCATAATTCATTGGGGCAGCATAGATATTCGTATAATCACTTTCATCAAGGTAATTGTTAACAAACCATTCCAATAACTCTTTTGTTAAAAGGAAATAACCATCGGTGAATGTTTTTATTGATTCGTAGTCCCCGCCTGTATCGACTCCAGGATAAAAGAGGATCTGCCTCTCTGGTTCTATCTTTCCTTCTTCAATTCTCTTTATGCATAAACAAGCTGCAATATTGCCCCCAGCGCTGTCGCCCCCAACTGCAATTTTATTCGCATCTATCTCAAACTGATCGGCATTCTCAATCAACCAATCCATGGATTGATCGCAATCCTCCAAAGGAATTGGGAATCGATTTTCAGGTGCAAGGCGGTATTCCACAGAAAAGATTTTCCAACCCAACATTTTTGCAAAGAATTTACACACAGGATCATGCGTTCTAATGCTTCCAATTGAAAATCCTCCGCCATGAAAAAAAAGCATGGAATGATTATTAGCCTCAAAATCTTTCGGAATGTACTCTCTGATTCTAATTTGGCCGCCATCAACATTCATTTTGTGATCAATGGTCTTCATCCTCGGAGGTCTCTTCTGCAAAGCTCCTGCAGTCACATTGTAGAAATCACGAATCTTTTTTGCTCCGATATTCTCTATATCAGTGGTGATTCTTCTCTTCTCTAGAATATATAGAATGATCTGCATGGCCGGTGACATTGTTCTGCCATCTTTCTCAATGGATCTATCCCCAATCATTCGTTTGCGGAATGATTCAGGCAACATCATCATTAAATTTAATCGAAAGTCCATATTACTTAGCTCACCTTGAAGTCATTTAACTCCAGTTGCTGATCAATATCAACTTCAATGACGGATTCAACTTTTGCGAGCTCAGGGCCAATATGTAGCCATCTTTCTAAAAGGTCAATTTTCTCAATCTTGCCTCTCAAACATACCTTGACTGTCCCGTCTGGTAGATTCGTTGCTGAGCCATGAAGACCTAGTTTTAAAGCCTCTTTTTTGGCGCTATCTCTAAAGAATACCCCTTGAACACGACCGGTTATTAAGAAAGCACGATTAATCAATATTAGGAGCCTAAATAGTCACTGACATGACTAATGATTTGATCGGCATTCAACTCAAATATTCCACCTTTTACATCTTTGAGTTCCACATATTCAGAGCTGTGAACAAGTGACATTGCAATTTTTGTCGGTTTGGTCAACGAGCTAATATCATTGATAATTAGAGGAACATGCTGAAGCAAAGGAAGTCGTTCCTCTGAGGGATAATTAAACATCGAATAAAACCCATACCAGCTGACCGGCATGTTTTTGACTTGATCAATAAAATTTTCATACGCCCTTTCAATCGAAATGCCCTCACTTCGATTGGTGATGGTAAATTCCCACATCCCTTTTAAGCAATCAATACTCTCATCGATTGAACCTTTGGTTTGGCTGCCTAAAAGCTCCGCTCTTTTTTCTGCATCAAAGAATGGGTAAGTGACGAAAATTACCTTATCAATGAGTTCAGGCTCATGTATTGCGATTTCATTGGCAATTGCAGATCCAGTATGAAAACCAAGAAGTGATATTTTTCCTGAAAGTTCTTTTGAATCTTTTAAAGATTTGATGACTTCAATGACATTGATGGCATAGTCTTCAATGGAAACAGGTTCTTTTATTGTTGATGACTGACCATAACCCAACATATCAAGTGAGATTGCAGCGATGTTGGTTTGAGAGACAAGGTTAGTGCAAAAAGTGTCGTAGTAACCGCCACTGTATGGCATCGGATGTAGGCATATAATAGTCTGATTTGACTCACCATATTTTCTTCCATGAACCTGGCCCATTGTTGTTTCAGTGTAAAAATTCATTCCCATCATTTATCCCTTATAGAAAAAAGCCCTGTGGTGATTCCTAACGGTATCCGCCACAGGGCTTAATTTTTTCTCTAATCTTTACTTAATACAAGCAATAATTAGAAGTTGTATGTCACACGAAGGCCATACTCTCTCATATCTCTGAGATGAATATGAGTGCTTTCAACGGCAAAGTTGTAAGAGAAAGTATTTGTTCTTACAAAGTTACTGGTGTCGGCAATGTTATTACCACCCAATGGAGCATCTTCATCAGTTAAGTTAGAAACATAAGCTTCAATACTGATGTTGTCCATTCTGACTCCTGCACGCAAGTTGACTTCAGTTGCATTAGGAATAACAGACTTATTTGTTACTTCATCGTAGTAGTTACCTGTGTAGTAAATTTCGCCTCTCATGTATAAATTTCCAAAAGACATTTCACGTTCGTTGTTTACAACCAAAGAACCTTGCCATTCTGGATAACGCGCTGCAGACTGACCAACACAATTTGAGTTACCAAATACATCATCGTAGTCACCGCAGTCAGCGCCAGCTGGGAAGCTAGCAATTTTCGCTCTGGTATAACCTACTCCGCCCTGAACAGTTGTGTTCTGAGACGCAGCCCATGTGAAATCAAACTCCAGCCCTTCAATATCGGACGAAGTTCCATTTCCACTGAAGGCAACCGTACATGTTGGAACGTTTCCTGTAGGATCACAATTCAAATCAGCAGGAATCACACCAAAACCAGAATAAACCTGGTCTTTTCTTTCCATGCTGAACATCGCGAGTGTCATTGCAAAACGACCATCATCAGAAGTCCTCTTCCAACCAAATTCCATATTTGTGAGCTCTTCCTCACCATATGTTTCGCCAATCCCAGGAACGTCTGAAGTAAATGTTGCAATCTGTTCTGGGGTATTTAGCTTGGCTGCTACCTCTGGGTTAAACCCTCCGGGAAGAGTACCCTCACTGTAGCTCACATAAATCATTGAGTTATCAGATAGATCGTTTTTAAGAACAAGCCTTGGTAACGTTGACTTAAATGTCGCAGGTGAGATATTTTTTCCTGCAGATGCATTAATCTTGTTGTCAGCAACTTCGTCTTCTTGACGTCTGATTTCAGCGACCAAAGTCATGCTGTCGCTCAATCTATAGTCAACTGTAGCAAATACTCCAAAAGTATCTGCTGTAAGTATTGATGTTGCGCCATCGGGGTTACCAATATCAGCAAACCAATACGAGAAGAATGGCGAACGTCCATCAAAGAATCCACCGTGGGTTTTTGTCATAAGATCTACCTGAGTTGCACCTACAGACCAATCGAATTGATCATTGCTACCGGACAATCTTACTTCAAAAGTTTCGTCTTCTGTCACTCTTGCTGCAGCTGTGTGGAATCCAAATCCAGCATCTGCATCAAAGTCATGGAAAAGCAGATAATCATCGTCATTTGTTCCATAAGCAACATTTAGGTTCATGCTGTCTGAGATATCATATGAAATTGTAACTGAAGCTCTTTCGCCATCCCTTACAAGCCCATAACCATTAAATTTAAGGTCAGTGAAAGTATGATCACCTATTGGATAATAACCGCTTCTGCTTCCGCCAGGTTGCAAATGCGACATCGCACGATTCCAGTTATATAGGCTTGTAGAAGCTCCAAGCGAACTTGGTATTTGGAGATTCCCTTGATAAACCGACTCTAAGCCATTTTCAGTGAAGCAAGTCCATCCAGTTACATTACTTGTTGGCGCAGCACAAAAGTTATGCTCATCCAATCCACCGGCAACCGCATATGCGCCAGGGCCGTCTAAATCTTCATATCTTGAAGCTCTTAGAGTGATGTTTAAGTTCTCAGATGGGTTGATATCAATCAATGCGCCCAGAGCAAGACTTTGCTCATCGCCCAATCTCTGAGGTGCTTCAAGCAAAGCATTGTCATTCATGTAGTGTCCGTCTTTATCGGTATAGGACCAGTTGAACCTTGCAGCAGCCATATCACCAATAGGTCCTTCAAAAAAACCGTTGGCAGTTGCTCCACTCTTGTTCGCAACATCGTATTCAATAGAGCCCTTAAACTCATCGCCTGGCTTTGCAGTGACAATATTAATGGCGCCAGAATAAGTATTTCGTCCAAATAAAGCCGATTGTGGTCCTTTGATTATCTCAACTCGCTCCACTTGAGTAATCGGAAGACTGTGAAGCCCAGATGTAACAATCAAGCCATCCACAAATACAGATGACGTTCGCTGAAGCGGTGAAGTTGCATCAAATGTTACGCCTCTGAATCTGGGCATTACCACAACACGACCATTTTCGTTATTCATAGATTCAATAAAGAGGCCAGGAGCAGTCTTCTGAACATCAAGAATGTTCTTAAAGCCCGCAGCCTTAATTTCTGCTGCATCAACAGCTGTAATAGCAAGAGGTGTTTCGAAGATTGATTCTTCCTTCTTTCTTGCAGTAACGGTGATTTCTTCAATAGCAAATGCGCCATCTTGAGCATTGGCATTATTGACCATTCCTAATGATACGATCATGGCAAAAGCCAATCCCGTATGGAATAGTTTAGATTTGATTTTAAACATGGTTACCCCCACATATTAGAAGTGTGTCTATTCTAAGAAATCGACAGGGTGCTGTCAAATAGACAGGACGCTGTCAATTTGACAGTACAAAAGATTTTCTTCAATATTGTTCAATGCTTTACTCAAAAAAATACATTGAGACATTCAGTTTTTTTGTTTTATTTTTTTCAATCTCGATTGATGCAAAACTGGTCAACTCTGATGGATCATATGAAACTGTGCCTCTTGAGAAGGATGTTGTAACGCTTGCGGTGATTCAGACCGGAATCAATTCGCTTCAAGATTATGAAAACCCAAAAGTCGGCCTAGAAGAAAATCTTGATCACATGATCGAAATGGGTGAAAAAGCTTGTGCACAAAACCCTAAACCTGATTTTCTTCTTTTTCATGAGTTCCCATTAACTGGATACTCATCTGGAAGTCGAACGGAAAAACTCAAATACACCATTCAAGTTCCAGGACCAGAAACAGAAGAGCTTGGCAAACTCTCTAAAAGGTGTGATGCATATCTCATATTTGGAAGTTACGCTACAGATGCCGACTGGCCTCAGCATATTCTCAGTATCAATGCAGTTCTCGGCAGGGATGGCTCTCTCAAGAAAGCTTACTGGAAATCAAGAAACATCAAGAGAATCTATCCAGATAGAGAGATCCCAACCACAACCATTGAAGCGGTTCGTGATAAGTATAGAGAAAAATATGGAGTGGATGAGGAATTCCCAGTGCTGAAAACAGAGTTCGGAAATATAGCTGTCAGTACCGTGCAAGGTGATCCTTTTATTTTTGCAGCTTTCGCCATGAAAGGAGTTGAGATTATGCTCAGAACAGCGACACTCTTTGATGAGTCTGATGTAAGAGCGATGTCTTGGAGTAATAATTTCTATAGTGCCATGGCAAACATTACTTTGCCTCTTGGTGGTCCATATAGCGATAGTGGCGGAAAATCAATAATCACAGCGCCCAACGGAGATTTATTAGCTAAACACCCAAGCACGCATGAGGAGGGTATCATCACTGCTCAGATCCCAATAGGTGAATTCAGAAACAATAGAACAATACCCCATTATGCTCTGGACATGGTACAAGATATTTTTTCAGATTATGAACAGGAGATTCCAATGAATCATCTTGATATGGATCCCAATGACCTTCCCGAAACAGGAGAGGCAATGAAAGATTACTTTGACAATATCAGTCGATATTTAAATAAATAAAAACAGGAGAAGAAATGAATCTCAAATTCAGTTTAATATCAAGTTTTGCACTTTTCGCACTCTTTTTTGTTGATTTCTCATCAGCATTCGAGTTGACTCCAGGCGCAGGACAACTCAAAGCTCAGCGAAAAATCACATGCTCTACCATAGACGACAAACCCATTGTTTATTGGTGGTATGGAAGAATGTATAGCAGAGTTCAAGGAGAAGCAGATCGGTTATTATTTCGTGTAGAGGGAATGAATATCAGGGCTTGCACAAGCATTAAAGATCCTGAAAGAGGTAATGGGTTTAGAATGGTCAGCAGAGAATTGTTGTTTTACCAAGACCCTAAAACTGGTGAAATAATGGATCAATGGACCAATCCTTGGACAGGTGAAACAGTTGAAGTTCTGCACGTTGCCAATGATCCTGTGAATTGGGGTAGTCAATATGAAACGGATAGTAATGGCAATCCATTCCAAATGAGAAGCTTCAATGTTCACGAAGACGATTGGTGGGACACTACAACGGTGCCCCTCTTCTATAAAAATCCCCTAGGCGGAGACTTTCAAAAATACGTAGGTGGAACTTATCATGCAACAGAGATGTTTAACACCACTGGCAGCATTAAAGATTTGACTGACGATTCCAAGGACACTGCAAAAGCGAGCATTGGTTGGGAGAGAATCTCATATTGGCTTCCGTGGATGAAAATGAATGGAAGGAATGGGATTGTTTACTTTCATACGTTCGGAAAAAAATTGGACAGCTATGACGATCTTCCAGAATCAATGAAAGAAGTAATCAAAAGCACTTACCCAAAATACGATCGCCCTCCTCCAACAGATGATCAAAGAAAAAATGAAACGAGTTGGACTTACTTCAAGAAAATGTTGGGAGGGACTGTCAATCAGGATGAATCAGGTCACTAAGAGCAAAAAACTATCGGAAAGCATTGAGTTTTTAGCAGATTTTCAGCTGCTTTTTGGAAACATCATTAGAATCAATGGTGCTTTCTTAGAAGTGGCTGAAAAAATTTGCGCAGATGACAAGCTCATTACTGTTCCGATTTGGAGAGTGATTGCTGTCATACGAATAAATCCAATGACGGTTTCTGAAGTTGCAAAATACCTTGGGCTAAAAAGGCAAAGCGTTCAATCAACCGTAAACCAAATGAAACGAAGGGGATTAGTTAAGTTTAGAAAAAACCCTAATCACAAAACATCCCCATTCGTAATTCTTACAAAGCAAGGCAATGACAAGGTTGATGACATTCTTAAATATCAGAAAAAACTGACCGAGGTTTTTATTAAGGGGATTGATATTTCAATGAAGGATGTGGTTTCAAATAGAGAGTTTCTCAGAGCTCTTAGAGAAAACTCTGAGCAAAATATTTCAAAATTAAATTAGGAGTTAAATATGAAAGCTTACATGTTGGTAAGAGCTGTCATCAAGGACAGAGAAAAATTTGTTAATGGCTATGGTGTTGAAGCAGCTAAATTGGTTGATAAATTTGGCGGTAAATATTTGGTGAGAGCGCCCGGTGCTATTCCACTCGAAGGCATTAACGATGAACAAAACTCTGTAGTTATCTCTGAATGGCCCTCTAAAGAAGCTGCTCAGGATTTTTGGAATTCAGATGAATACCAAGAAGTTAAAAAACTGAGAGAAGGAATAGCGGATTGTTATGTTCTTTTGATTGAATCGGATGCATTGTAATAGGAGAAATTTATGGGAAATACAATAGTCAAAAGAACCACACTGATCGTTAGGGACATCAAAAAATCAAGATCTTGGTATGAACAAGTGCTGGAAATGAGTGCCTATTATGATGATGAAGTTGTGTTGAGTGGAACGGGAATGGCTGCTGGAAAAAAAGGCGACAAAACTCATTTGGTGATCCTCAAATGTCAAGATCCAGTGATTGGGATGATTGGGTTATTGCAATGGATTGATCCGGTTTGGCCGGCACCAGAAAAAATCCCATCTGCAGTTGAATATGGAATGCCAACATTTGTGGTTGACAGCGACGATTGCATGGCATTGCATGAAAGAGCAGTCAAGCTCAATAGTGTTATACACAGTGAACCGCACGAATGGTCTATCCGAGGAGCAACAGGAGACATGATAAATTTTCTTGGGATGTCTCTCTTCGACCCTGATGGACACTTTTTTGAAGTGAATCAACGATTAGGATAGGAGAGGATTATGAGATTTCAAAGAGCAAACTATTTGGTAAGCAATAAAGAAAGAGCATTGCTGTTATACAGAGATATTTTAGGAATGAATCTTGATTTTATGAAGGTTTCTGAAGAAGATTCATACTCATACGATGTCTTTGATATCGACGATTCAATCCCAATTGAATTTGCTTTATTGAGCTATGAAAATCAACCCAGAGTTATGGCATTAACAATTCTAGGAGATGGCAATCTTGAAAAAAACCCCCTTCCCAGAAGGTCAGCAATATGTATTGAAGTCAATGATGTCGATGAAACGGTGATAAAGTGCACTGAAAATGGTTTTCATTGCTACAGAGAAGATCACTTGATCACACATGACGGTCGAGAAGGAAAAGAAGTCGGTATTTTGGATGACGATGGGAATCTTATTGTGATCTATAAAATAGAGAAAGCTTAATGGATAACACTTCAGCAGCCAATCAAAAACATATCAACTCATCGTCTGCTTGGGTGATGGTGAGTCTCATGATGGTTGCTTACATTTTCTCATTTGTTGATCGTTATATTCTTGGGTTATTAATTGAGCCTATCAAGGCTGACCTAAACTTAACAGATACACAGATTGGCTTGCTTCTGGGGCCAGCTTTTGCCATTTTTTATGCCACGATGGGATTGCCTCTTGGTTACCTTGCCGATCGATCAAAGAGAATCACAATCGTTTCTATTGGAATCTTTGTATGGTCACTTGCGACAGCTGCATCCGGTTTTGCACAAAAATTCTGGCATCTTTTTCTTGCAAGGATGGTCGTGGGTGTGGGAGAAGCTACATTAAGCCCTTGTGCTTTATCAATCATAAACGATAGCTTTCCTCCTGAAAAAAGAGGCAGGCCAATTGGTCTTTATACAACGGGTATGTCCGTTGGTCCTGCTGCTGCTTATCTCGCAGGTGCTGCCGTTCTAACTTGGACCAATTCAGCCGGTCTGATAAATATTCCGATCTTGGGCGATATGGCACCTTGGCAGTTGGCATTCATCATCGTCGGCCTACCGGGAATTATATTGGCTCTATTGGTTTATATGAGAAAGGAGCCAGAAAGACCGCTCGATCATAATCCCAGTGGGAATCTAAGAGAAGGGATTGGCGATGCACTTAAGTTTTTTGCAAAAAAGAAATGGGTATATGCAAGCTTTATACTTCCAGCATCTGTAATGACTACGATTGCCTATTCGCAGGCATGGGTGCCTGCCATGTTTGAAAGAACATGGGGCATGGAAGCAGCAACATATGCATATATCAATGGTTTGCTTCTGCTGGCATTTGGGCCAATTTCAAATAATGGTGCTGGCTGGTTATGTGATTATTGGGAAAAAAAGGGATACGAAGATGCAGGATTGAGAGTCTTGATACTGGGTGCCATCATGCTTCTGCCTACTGGAATTCTTGCCCCATTGATGCCTAATCCTACATGGTGCTTAATTTTATATACCATTAATACAATTGGAACAGCGCTCACATCTTCATCAGCCTTGGTTACTCTTTTAAGAGTTGTGCCAGCAAACCTAAAGGGATTGTCTGTGGCATTTTATTTGATGTGTATAAGTCTAGCAGGTCTTTTAATCGGGCCAACCGCAGTTGGTATTCTGAATGACAATGTCTTTGGCGAACAAGGTGTGAGATATTCAATGGCGCTTGTGCCGCTTATCATCGGGACACCCGTTATGATAATGATTCCTTTTATGAGAAAACATTACTTAAAAGAATTAGAGGAGATTAAAAAATGATGAGATATATTTTTGTTCCTTTTCTATTGTTAAGCTTTTCGTCAGTTACTCAAGCACAAGGGGAAGACAGCACAAAATATGAGCGAGATGAAATGGTGATCAGTGAGTTCTTGCCTGGACTTTACAGCAACTACAATCAGGTTTATTTCAATAATCGTGGAAAAGTTCCCGATGAGGAAAGGCATCTCAGAAGAGAAATTGAAGTTCTGGAAGTTGAAACAAATATTTTCAGTGTAAAAGACACTTTTGTCATGGCCAATGTCTTTGACAAAACAATCACTGAAGACGACAAGAAGACCTCTTATGCAATCATTAATGTTGAAGCAAACAATAATGAAAAAGCGGTGCAACTTGATATCTACAAAAGCAACGAATCTTTCTCATTGAACGATTTAGACGGAAACCCAGAATGCTCCGTCATGATGATCCGTGGGGCTGAAGAATTTTATGCAAGAGAATCCTCTGGCGAATGCGATGGAATAATCAATGTTTACACATTGAGCAAAAAACATCTGTTTGTTCGTATGGATAAGAATTCTGGCATAAAAACTAATGAGCCATACAAACTCAATGAAGCAAGACCGTTTGAATGCTATGTCGATATACCAGGTGTCAGCGGAGGCAGAGATCTTCCGTACAAACGATATGAGCCCTTCTATATCCATGATCAAGGGGGGACATTCGAGATCATTACAGATTATGAACAAAGAAACTTGGTTTTTAGGCTTGTCAGAGTTGATTGGGAAATCAATAATCACATCGGTGTATTCACTAGAGACGTGATGGTTTTGTATGCAGAAGAACGAACAGATGATGGATACAAGATCAATGGTTATACGTTTACAGAACCCGATATCACTCGGGTTGGGATAAACTTTAAATGGATGCTGGTTAGCTGCTTCATGGAATCTAACAAATTTACCACTCCCTTTATGTAAGGGTTGCTTTCTTTCAAATCAATCCAGAAGTTCTGTTTGCTCTTGGATCACTGCTTCATCCTTCCTTGAGTCAACATCTCCATTGATCTCTTTTGCGAGATCACTAGCAGTGGTTTCAAAAAGAAATGGAAAGACAGAGTGGATGATTGCCGCAATTCCAGCAACGATCATTCTTAATCCGTAACCAGCAGCACAAATCAAGTGCTCAAAGTAAGTTTCACCTATCGAATGAGGATGTTCGGTAAAGAGTTTTTTTATTTTATTCATCAGTCTTTGTCCATTCCGCTGACTATGTGATTGAGTTCAACCAAGTAACCATCAGGATCATAGAATTTAGAAACATTGACACAAATCACATCTTTTCCATCATAAGATGGATATTCTGTCAAAGTTGGTTCTTGAATAATTTCTATTGAATTCATCTTCTGAATAGCCTCCCAACGAGAATCCAAATCATTGGTATTGAATACAAGCACCATATTCTGTGGAGTGAAGCCCTCTCTTCTAACAGGCTTTTGTTTTACCTCGGCATTGGGATCATCGTAAGCATAATCTACAAGCCCAATAACGCCTATATTTTCGTCAACAGCCTTAAGGAAGATCAAACGAATAGTTTTTTCGCCATGAGTATAAACTTGGTCATAAATAGACTCCATTCCAAGGATATTTCCATAGAGATTTAGCGACTCTTCTATGTCACGAACAATCAGCGTTGTTCGCCTAAAAATAATGTCAGAGTTTAATGGATTATTCTTCCTCATACCCAATATAACCAAAAATAATATCGATATAATATCAATAGGATATACCGATATCAATTCAAATGATTTTTTAAGTGATTTCTATATCAACCAAGCTTCTCAATAAGACCTAGGACTTCTTCTGTTTTTGTTTGCATGAGATGGGTATCGTTTCTCGATTCAACATTTAGACGAACCAAAGGCTCTGTGTTGGACATACGAAGATTGAATCTCCATGAGCCAAAATCAAAACTGTATCCATCTAAGTTATCAATTATTGGATTAATTGGAAGGTAATGATCTTTGATCTCTTCAAGCAACTTCTCTGGCTTACTCACGGTCCGATTAATTTCGCCACTGACAGGAAACTTGCTGATCATATTTTTTACTAAATCAGTGAGCGTTGATCCTGAGACAGATGCATTCTCGATGAGTAAGAGCCAGGGAATCATTCCACTGTCACTGTAATAGAAATCTCTGAAATAATGATGCCCACTCATCTCACCACCATAAACAGACTCATTCTCTCGCATCGCTTCTTTAATGAATGAATGCCCAGACTTAGAAATGATAGGGTTGCCACCAAATCCATCAACTTCTTCAATAGTATTCCAAACAAGTCGTGGGTCATGAACAATGCTCTCTCTTGGAGATTGTTTTAATAATTGCTGACTCAACAAAGAAATCAGGTAATAGCTCTCTATAAAATCTCCATTTGAATCAAAGAAGAAGCATCGATCAAAATCCCCATCCCAGGCAATACCAAGGTCAGCAGAATTTTCAATCACTGCTTTAGAGGTTATTTCTCTATTCTCTGTCAATAAAGGATTAGGAATTCCGTTAGGAAATGTGCCATCCGGTTCATTCTGAATCTTGATAAATTCAATTGGA
>Ga0114933_10004150_pt1 | contig 13763 bp, 5 predicted proteins | sample 4SBtaG_FD_89691 | JGI IMG/M metagenome (GOLD analysis project Ga0114933, IMG submission 89691) | Deep subsurface microbial communities from Kolumbo volcano to uncover new lineages of life (NeLLi) - 4SBTROV12_W25 metaG | ecosystem: Environmental > Aquatic > Marine > Volcanic | place: Kolumbo...
AACTCAATTTTTGAAACATCTGATGGATATAGATGGAAGTATATGTACTCTTTAACATCTGCTGAAACTCTAAACTTTATGTCAACAGACTTTATTCATGTATCAACAGATTCTACCGTATCAGCTGCTGCCGTTGATGGTGCGTTAGATACTGCTTTGATTGTTGCTGGAGGTTCTAACTATACAGTTTCTGGTGGTGGTACTTCTGGAACAATTTCTGCTATTCCAATTCGTGGTGATGGTTCATCTGGTGTTGCTTCAGTTACAGTTGCTTCTGGTGCGATCACTGCTGTTTCTATTACAACTGCAGGAACTGGTTACACTTTTGCTTATATTCGTAATGCAGATATTATTGCTGCTACTAATGCAGGTGGTGGTGGTTCTGGTGCAAACATAAATGTAATTATTCCACCTAAAGGTGGACATGGTAAAAACGCTGTTGAAGAATTAGGCGGATTTTATGTTATGTTAAATAAATCACTAACTGGTCTTGAAGGTACTTCAGATATTACAGTTTCAAATGACTTTAGAAGAATAGGACTTTTAAGAAATCCTACAAACTTTGGAACAACAACGGTTGCAAGTGCAACTACAAGACGACAACTTTATGCTGCTATCTTCTCATCTGTATCAGGAACATTTACTGCTGATGAAGAAATTAATCAGGCGTCAACTGGTGCTGTAGGTAAAGTTGTAGAATATGATTCAACAAACAAAATTCTTTACTATTATCAAACTAGATTTCCAGATGTAGGAACAGACACTAATGGTAATCAAACTGCTTTCTCTGGTGCAAATGCGATCACAGGACAATCTTCTAGTGCTTCTGCTACACCTAATACAAGTAATTCAACTACTACAAATGGTGCGGTATTCTCTAGTGGATATTCAAACCCAGAATTTGCTTTTGATTCTGGTGATGTGCTTTATGTAGAAGAAAGAAGTCCAATTACTAGGGCGTCTGACCAAACAGAAAATATAAAATTAATTATTGAATTTTAAAAGACAAGGATATTAAATGCCATCGAAAACTGATTTTAATGTTAGTCCGTACTATGACGACTTTTCCGAAAGTAAAGATTTTCATAGAGTAATGTACCGACCTGCTTTTGCTGTTCAAGCAAGAGAATTGACAACTCAACAATCACTAATGCAAAACCAAGTGGAGAAAATGGGTGACCATTTATTCAAACATGGTGCGATGGTTATACCTGGTCAAATTTCTACTGACTTAAACTATTATGCAGTAAAATTAACTTCTTTCACAGGAACACTTGCGAATTATGATGGTAATACACTAACAGGTAATTCGTCAGCCGTTGTTGCTGATGTTGTAGGAGTTGTTGCAACTGATGGTACTGATCCTGATACACTATTTGTAAAATATAGAAATAGTGGTAGTAGTGGTGTAGCCGAAACATTTACAGATGGTGAAACAGTTACGAGTGGACAAACTGCCGCTTCAACTGCTGTTGTTTCTACAACAGCAACTGGTTCTGCTGTATTCATTGACGCAGGTACTTATTATATAAATGGTTTCTTTGTTAATGTAGATAAACAAAGTTTAGTATTAGACAAATATACAAATGAACCATCATATAGAGTTGGACTAACGATAACTGAAACTTTTGTAACCTCAACTGATGATACAAGTTTATTAGATAACGCAACTGGTTCTTCAAACGCAAACGCAACTGGTGCTCATAGATTCAAAATTGACTTAACCCTTTCAAAACTAGCATTAACATCCACTGCTGATGCTAGTTTTGTTGAACTATTGAGATTAACAGATGGTCGTTTACAAAATATGGTTCAGACAACTGAATACAATCATCTTGAAGATACATTAGCAAGAAGAACTTTTGATGAATCTGGTGATTATACAGTTAAGAATTTTGATTTAGATATAAGAGAAAGTTTACTTGATGGAACAAATAGAGGTATATATGCTTCTACTGTTAAAACCGATGATACTGGAGTTACTCCTACTGACGCTTTACTAGCACTTGGTTTTTCTCAAGGTACTGCATATGTTAAAGGATATGAAATTAGAAAAGTAGGAACTACTTATATTGATCTAAACAAAGCAAGAGATTTTGATACTGACTCTGGTATCACTACAAGATTTAATGTTGGTGCTTTTGTTAATGTTGAAAATGTTTTTGGATCTCCAGATATTAACTTTGTATCTGGTGAGATAGAAAATTATAAAACACTTAGACTTGTTGATGAGGCACACTCTACAAGAGGTACTGTTTTTGGTACTGGTTTAGCATACAATTATGATATTGGTCGTGCAAAGACAAGAGCATTTGAATACAATTCAGGAACTGCTGCAAGTCCTGATTCAGGAACTACAAGTCATTTATCAAATTCATCAACAACCGATGTAGTATTTAAACATTATCTATTTGATATAGAAATGTTTAGTCATCTTAATATTAAAGGATCAGCTTCTGGTGCATTAACAACTGGTGAAACTTTGACTGGTGGCACTTCAGGTGCAACTGGTGTCGTAGAAAGTATTACCACTGCTGTTTCTGTAAATATTACAGGCGCTTCAAGAACATCTCCTGTAGTTATAACAACAGGTGGTCATAATTATACTGAAGGACAGCAAGTTTTAATTGCAAGTGTTGGTGGTATGACACAATTAAATTCAAATTACTTTACAGTAAAAAATCCAACTTCAACAACTTTTGAATTATATAGTGCTGCGGCAGCAACAGGAACACCTTCTGCTCTTGATGGTACTGCATATAGTGTATATACTTCTGGCGGAACTGCTGCACATACATCAATTATTTTAAATAATGTTCAAGGATCATTTACTGCGGGTGAAACTGCAACTGGCGGAACTTCTGCTGTTACTGCTGTAGTTCAATTTGACGCTTTTGGTTGCAAAGGTTTTGAGCAAAAACAATTTAATCAAACTAAAGGTATCTCGATGGCAGGTAGTCCTACTTTTACTGCCAATGTTTCTTTAGATAGTGTTAATGGAGACAATAAAGTATTAACTGGAACAATATCAACTGCTTTAAGTTCTCAAGGTAGTTTAGTCTTAGATGGCACAGATGATGGATCATCAAATGCTGGCGACTCAATCGTAACTGAATCAGGAACACCTGGTGGTGAAAATGTAGCAATTGGTTTAGAAGCTGCTTCTGCTGATACAATTGTTGGTTCAGGAACTAAGTTTACAAGTGAATTAAAAATTGGTGATCAAATTACATTTACAGATAATGGTAATAATACTGCTACAAGAATTATTGATAGTATTATTTCAGATACACAAGCAGAAACTACTGTCGGTCTAGGAGGCAGAGATGCTACAACAGTTTCATTTACTAGACAAAGAACGAAACTTCAAGACGCTGGTAAAAATTCAGCAATTTCTAAATTACCTTATAATGTTGTTAAAACTTTATTAACAGATGACAACTCAAGTGTTAGTGATACAAGTTTTAAAATTAGAAGGCAATTTGTTTCAACATTATCAAGTTCTGGTACTGCAACATTAACTGCAGGTACTAACGAAATATTTACTGCTTTTGATAATAAAGATTATACTGTATCAATTATGTCAACTGGTTCTGGTTCTACTGGTGCTGCTGGTGATGTAATTTCATTATCCACTGGTAGTGATTTTACACTTGGTGGTTCACCAACAGGTAAAACATTAACGATAGATTTAGGTAGTGGATACAATGGTCATAAAATTAAAGTTATTGCTACAATATCTGCTTCAGTTGTTGGTGCAAAAACAAAAACTTCAACTTCTGGTACTCAAACAGTAAACACATTAGCACTCGTAAAGAAAGATGTAAGTTTAGGAAAAGCAGATATTATTTCTTTAGATGGTGTCTATATGGCTGCTGATTTTAGCACTGCTGCAAGCACAAGTAATACAAATATTACTGATAGATATATATTGGATAATGGACAAAGAGATAACTTCTATGATGTTGGTCGTATCAAATTAAAATCAGGTTCTCCAACTCCAACAGGAAGATTACTTATTGAGTTTACTTATTTTGAACATGGCACAGGAAACTTCTTTAGTGTTGATAGTTATTCAGGTTCAGACTATGGATCAATACCTACTTATACTTCAGATGTAAGTGGTTTATCATTTCAACTAAGAGATGTTTTAGACTTTAGACCAAGAGTGGATAATGCAAGTACAATAGATTCTGGTGGTGTTGATAGATCATTCGATGGTACTGGTGCTTCATCAATTGAGATAATGAAAATCAATACAGATGTTACTGCTGACTTAGAATATTACTTAAATAAAAGAGCAAGAGTTTATTTAACTTCTCAAGGAAAATTTGAAGTTGTTGAAGGACCGTCTGCTATAAATCCATCATTTGGTGATACATTGAAAAATGCTATGCACCTATATGATTTAAATATTCCTGCATATACATTTAACACTGCTGATATTGCTATTATTCCTATTGAGAATAGAAGATATACAATGAGAGATATCGGTGGTCTTGCTAAACGATTAGAAAATGTTGAATATTATACTCAACTTTCTTTATTAGAAGCAAATGCTACTAATATGCAAATACAAGACGCTGATGGATTCGATAGATTTAAAAATGGTATTATTGTAGATAACTTTACTGGTCACGGTATTGGTGATCCAACAGATAACGATTACTCTATTTCTATGGATATGTCTGAAGGAGAATTAAGACCTGCGTGTCATTCTGATAATGTTAATCTAATAGAAGCGTCTAGTACACTTGGTGATTTTACAACTATGAATTCATCTGGATTTGCAATAAGTTCTACAGCTGCCGATGCTATTCGTACAACAAATGGTTATCAACTAACAGGTGATATAATTACTTTACCATATACAAACGAAGCATATATTACACAACCATTTGCAAGTACAACTGTTAATTTACAACCTTATGAAACTATTTCATATGTTGGTCAGATGTCTTTATCACCAGATCAAGATGAATGGAAAGATACTGAAACACTTCCTGAAATGACGGTTACAATTCCGGGTACATTCGATACCTTATCAGTTCTTGCTTCGCAAAATGCACAAGCACTTGGTTTAGGAACTGTATGGAATGAATGGAATAATAACTGGACAGGTGTTGATATTGCTGGTAGTGAACAGTCAATAACAAATACTACAACTAATATAAATACGACTACAACTGGTAACTTTTGGACTGGCACAACTACAACCACAACTACAAATACAACATCTCAACAAAATGATTTTATTGATGTTCAAGCAATTAATAATAGAACGAGAACAGGTATTCGTACTAGTTTAGTTCCTGGTGGACTACAAACACAAAGTTTAGGTAATAGAGTCGTACAAGTTGCTTTTGCTTCATTTATGAGATCAAGAGATATTACATTTACTGCTAACGGATTAAAACCATCTACTAGATTTTATCCTTTCTTTGATGGCGTAGATATATCATCATTTACTAAACCATCAGGTGGTGCTTATAATGCTGCTCTTACCACAGACGCAACTGGTAAAATTATAGGTACATTTTCACTTCCTGATCCAGATACTGGATTTGAGGTTACAAATACCACACAAATAGATTCGGCGTCAGTTAAAACAAAATTTAGAGTAGGAACAAGAACATTAAGACTTACAACTAGTTCAACTGATTCTAAAACAGCAAACTTAACTTCTAGTGCTGAAGCGGATTATACTGCAAGAGGATTAATTGAAACAGTACAAGGAACAGTTCTATCAAGTAGAGAGGCAAGAATACAAAGAACCAATGTGACTCAAGATAGTGTTGTTAGAGGTGGAATTAGTACAAGACTAGTTAGAGAAAGACCTCCAGTCACTACAACTGATACAACCGTTACAACTACTCCTTCACCATTTACTTTTGGATGGTTTGATCCTGTATGTCAATCTTTCATGGTCGATCAGGCAGATGGACTTTATATGACAAGTTTAGATTTATTTTTCCAAACTAAAGACTCTGCTGCGCCAGTTACAGTTCAATTACGAACAATGGAAAATGGATATCCAACAAGTGTAGTTATACCATTTGGAACATCAACTGTTGCCTCTGCTGATATTAGTACTTCTACTGATGGATCAACAGCAACAACATTTACTTTTGAAGCACCTGTATTTTTAAATCCATATACTGAATACGCTTTTTGTGTATTATCTAATTCTAAAAATTATGAAATGTACACTGCTAGAATGGGACAGGTAACATTAGACTCTTCTAGATTAATTTCTAAACAACCATATCTTGGTAGTATGTTTAAATCTCAAAACTCTACTACTTGGACTGCTGAGCAAAATGAAGATGTTAAGTTTACATTAAATCGTGCTAAGTTTACTACTGGTACTGCAGGAAACATTTATCTTGTAAATGACGCTCTTACAACTAAAGTATTAAAACAAAATCCTATTACAACAATTGCTGGTAATTTGGGTGAAGCATTGGATACTAGTGAAACAACAATTACATTACAGAATGCTTCTGATTTTCCAAGTTCTGGAACAATACTTGTTGGTTCTGAACAGATTACATACACAGGTAAATCTGGTAATGATTTAACAGGTTGTACAAGAGGCGCAAACTCTACAACCGCTGCAACTGCTGATGATGGTGCTGCTGTAGGTCATACTACATTAGTGGTTCATCATAGAAATCATGGTATGCATAGTACAGATAACAATGTTACCATTTCTGGTGTTCCTTCAGGAACATACAATGGTGTTGCTTCTACAAATATAAACGGAACATATACTGCAATAGGTAATATTAAATTAGACTCTTATACAATCGTAGCACAAAATTCTGATTTTGCAACTGCGGCTGGTGATGTTGGTGGAACTGTGGTACAGGCAACTCGTAATATTCAATACGATATAATACAACCAATTGCTGGTGTAATTAAACCACCTAGATGTACTGTTAGTACAACTTTAAGAACGACTGGTGGTAGAACGCTTGAACAGTCTGAAACACAATTTAGTTTATCAACTGTAGCAAAACAGAAAACAATAGAGTTAAATCAAGATCATTATTTATTATCTAATCCTGGTCAAGTATGTTCTCAAATTAATGAAACAAACGAAATGTCTGGAAGTAAATCATTAGCATTACAAATTACTTTAAATACTCTTGCTGATCATTTAAGTCCTGTTATTGATACAAAACGATTAAGTGCTCTTTTAATAACAAATAGAATTAATAATCCTGTTGATGGTACAACTCCTGATTTTGTTGCTGAAACCACAAGAGAAGGTGGAAGTGCTGCTGCAAAATATATTACAAGACCTGTTGTATTAGAAAATCAATCAACTTCGCTTGATGTTCGTTTATCTGCTCATGTTCCTTCTACTGCGGCAGTTAAGATGTATTACAGATTATCAAATGCTGATGACGCTAGAAACATGAGTGATTTAGCATGGCGTGCTTTCAATGATGATGGTACTCCTGATAAGGCAGTTGATCCATCAGATGATAATGCTACATTTAAAGAACACGGTTTTAGTTTTACTGAAGCTGAACCATTTACTGCTTTTGCATTGAAAATAGTTTTAACAGGAACTAGTTCTTGTTATCCACCTAGAGTTAAAGACATGAGAGGTATTGCTCTGGCAGTATAATTAAATTATGGCAAAATTAAAAGTTGAAGGACATCCAAATTTAGTTAGAGATACAAGATCACAAGCAATTATTAATACAGATTCGGATGCATATGCTCGTTACATGGCAAGAAAACAAAAACAAGCACAACAAGATGATGAAGTAAGACAAGTTATTCGTGATGTTAATGAATTAAAAACAGAATTAAGAGAGATAAAAGATTTAATTGTTGGACTAAAAGATGGCAGATAGATCAGTAGCACAAGCAGATACACTAGCAGTCTTTAGACGAGAAGTGAATTCAACTGCGGCAGACATAGGTGATATTGCTGATATATTAAGTGCAAGTAGTTATATTGCTTCTGCTACAGATATTGTTGAGTCTATCACTTTATTAAACACCGAACTGCCTGAAATTACAACGGATGCTTTTATATTTCCTGGTGGTTCTATGATATTTGAAGGTGCGACTTCAGATGATTTTGAAACTACTTTAAGTTTTACAGATCCTACTGCTGATCGTACTCATACAGTACCAGACGGACCTGATGGTAATTTTGTTTTAGATAGTAGCACAGATACATCTACGAATAAAACTTTTACTACACCAACAATTACAAGTGGTGTTATTAATACATCGGTATCAGGTACTGCATTTTTAGACGAAGATAATATGGCGTCTGACTCTGCAAGTAAAGCAGCAAGTCAACAAAGTATTAAGGCATATACTACAAGTTCAGTTGCTTCTCAAACAGGAGTGACCTATACAAATCCTGTTTTAGCAGGAAATATTTCTGGTGCTGCATTTAAAGACGAGGATAATATGTCGTCTGATAGTGCTACATCAATTGCAAGTCAACAATCAATTAAAGCATATGTTGATGATTCAATTGACGCTGATATGGATTTAGTTTTCGCTGCAGATAGTGGCGGTTCTTTAAATATTGTTATGGATTCAGAATCACTTTCACTTACAGGTGGCACTGGTATTGATACTTCTGGTTCTAGTAATACGGTTACTTTTGCAATTGATAGTACAGTAGCAACTTTAACAGGAAGTCAAACTTTAACAAATAAAACTTTTACAAGTCCTGCATTAAATAGTTTTAACTTTACAGGAACTAATTCTGGTTTGGGTATTGGTAGTGGAGGAATTATATTTGAAGGTGCAACTGATGATAGTTTTGAAACTACATTAACAGTAGAAGATCCTACTCAAGATAATATAATAACTTTACCAAACGCAAGTGGTACAATAATGACGGACACAACACATCCAAGAGATACTAAAGGATTCTTATTTGGTATCTTGATGGCAATGGGATAAAAATATGGCAGATAGATCAGTAGCAACAACGGATACCTTAGATACACTAAGAACCACATTTAACTCGACAGCGGGTGATGTAGGTGATATTGCAGATTTACTAAGTGCTAGTGGCATAATCGCTTCTTCAACTGATATTGTTGAAGCAGTTAATGCTATGAATACTGAGGTTACTGCAATTAAAAATGGTACAGCAGTATTTGAAACTAAAATTACTTTTGAAGGTGCAACTGCTGATGACCATGAAACAGTTTTAGCAATTACAGATCCAACAGCAGATCGTACAATTACTTTTCCTGATGCTAGTGGTACTATCGTTACAACTACTGCAACACAAACACTTACTAATAAAACTTTAACTAGTCCGACACTTACAAGTCCTGTATTGAATACTGCTCTTTCTGGTACTGCATTTTTAGATGAAGATACTATGTCATCTGATAGTGCAACTAAATTGGCTTCGCAACAATCAATCAAGGCATATGTAACCAGTTCAATTGCTTCACAAACAGGATCTACACTTACTAATCCAGTTTTAGCAGGTAGTATTTCTGGTAATGCATTCCTTGATGAAGATAATATGGATTCAAATAGTGCGACAAAAGCTGCTTCTCAACAATCAATCAAGGCATATGTTGACGCCCAAATTACTGCTCAAGACTTAGATTTTTCGGCAGATAGTGGGGGTGCGTTAAGTATTGATTTAAATAGTGAATCTATGACATTTACTGGTGGTACAGGTATTGATACTTCTGGATCAGGAAATGTGGTAACTTTTGCAATCGATTCAACTGTTGCTACACTCACAGGTACACAAACATTGACAAACAAGACTCTAACAAGTCCTACATTAAATTCACCAACAATTACAAGTGCAACTGCAACAACATTGTCTTTGACTGATAGTTCAATTGTATTTGAAGGTGCAACTGCTGATGATCACGAAACAACACTTACAGTCACGGATCCAACAGCAGATAGAACATTAACTCTGCCAGATAGCACAGGAACTGTATTAACAACAGCAAATGCTGCGACTGATGGATTTGCCCTGGCAATGGCAGCAGCGTTAGGATAAGTATTATAAATAGTCTAAAAGGAACAAAAAAACATGGCATTATCACAAATTAAAGGTTCAACAGGTATCGCAGACGCTACAATTACTTCTGCTAAGTTAGCAGATTTTACAGCAGCTGTCGATTTAAATGGTGTTGAATTATTATTAGACGCTGATGCTGATACATCTATTTCAGCAGATACAGACGATCAGATAGATATTAAAATTGCAAATGCAGATCATTTAAAGATATTAAGTTCCTCTGGTGATACCGTTCTTAAACCGATGGTTGACGCTAAAGATATTATATTTCAACAATTTGATGGTAATAAAGTATTCGAAATCAATGATGGTAACTTTGTAAGTGTTGGTGGTAACGCAACTGCTGCTGGACAAATCAGAATTTATGAAGATACAGATAATGGTTCTCATTATTCAGGATTTACAGTAGGTAATCTTACTGCTTCAGTTGCATATCAATTACCTGACGCTGATGGTTCTTCAGGACAAGGTCTTACAACTGATGGTTCTGGTGTATTGTCTTGGTCAACTTTAAGTGCAAACACACCTACAAGTGCTGACGGACAAGCATTAGGTTCTGCTTCGTTAGAATGGTCAGACTTGTTTCTCGCAGACGGTGGTACAATTCAATTTGGTAATGATCAAGATGTAACTTTAACTCATGTTGCTGATACAGGATTACTTTTATCTGCTACTGACCAATTACAATTTGGTGATAGTGGCACATATATTCATCAGTCTGCTGATGGTGTTTTAGATTTAGTTTCAGATACAGAAATAGAAATCAATGCAACTACAATAGATGTTAATGGAAACTTAGATGTTAGTGGTACAATCGTATCAGCAGGAACAATTACAGGAACTTTAGCAACTGCTGCTCAAGGAAATATTACAAGTTTAGGAACTCTTACTGCTTTAACAGTAGATGATGTTGCTGTTGATGGTAAAGTTATTACTATGACTGGTTCTAGTGGTGACACCGCAACATTTACTGTTGCTGCTGACGGTACATTAGCAATTGAAACCACAGACGCTTCGGCTGCGGCTGCAAATATTACCATAACTGCTGACGGTGCTTTTCAAGTTAACAGCACAGGTGATACCACCTTTAATGCAAGTGGTGATATTATATTAGACGCTGACGGTGGAGATTTTAGTTTTAAAGATGGCGGAACAGAGATTTTAAAAATTAGTAATAGTTCAAGTGATGTAATCATCAAACCTATTGTTGACGCAAAAGATATTATATTTCAACAAAGAGATGGAACAGAGGTTGCTAGAATTGAAGATAACGCCACTTTCAATGTCGTAACAGGTAAACTTGCAATTAACGGAACAGCAATTACTTCAACTGCTGCTGAACTTAATCTACTAGACGGAGTTTCTGGATTAGTACAGGCAGACTTAACAAAATTAGCTGCTGTAGATTCGACTGCCGCAGAATTAAACATAGTAGATGGCGGAACTTCTGCTACATCAACAACAATTGCTGATGCTGACAGAGTTGTGGTAAATGATGATGGTACAATGGTTCAAGTTGCTGTAACTGATTTATCAGCATACTTTGATGATGAAATTACTGCAATGCCTAACTTAGTTACAGTAGGCGCAGCAGCCACCGCTAGTAGTGTTGCTGGTATTGATTTTTATAGGGATGCAGCAGGTGCTAATGGTTCTATTTACACCCACGATGTTTCAGGAACAGATAATAGTGCCCAAAATAATACTGCTTATGGTGCTACTGCTATGGACGCAATTACAACAGGAGATTATAATACTGCAATAGGAAATCAATCTGGTACTGATTTAAACACAGGTTCATTAAATACATTTGTTGGTTATTATTCTGGTGCTAAAGTTACCGAAGGTGCAGATAATGTTTTAGTTGGTAGAGAAGCTGGGTCTGCGATTACATCTGGAGATTATAATACTTTAATTGGTGGTAGTGCAGGTAAGGCTTATGATACAGAAAGTCATAATACAGGAGTGGGATATGAAGCTTTAAGAAGTGGCTCACTTTCGGGTGCTGAACAAAATGTTGCTATAGGTAACTATACTTTAGACGCTATAACTTCTGCTGATAATAATGTTGCTATTGGATATCAAGCAGGTAGTGCTTTAACTACAGGTTCTCAAAATGTAATAATTGGAATGAATGCTGTTGGTGTAGGTGTGCTTACTGGTGATAATAATGTTGCTATAGGATATCAAGCTGGTCAAGATTTAACATCTGCAAACAAAAATACAATAATAGGAGATCAAGCTTATAAACAAGCAACAACTGGCGCAGAAAATGTTATTATTGGTTATTTAGCAGGTGGGGCACAAGCCGCTGATAGTGGATTAAATGTTGTAATTGGTAATGAAGCTGCCGAAGAAATGACAAGTATGAGTGAAGCAACTATTGTTGGTTACAAAGCTGCTACATCAAATACATCAGGTAGTCATATTTTAGCTATGGGTTATCAAGCATATGATGGAGCAGATACAGAAAATCATAACATGGCTATTGGCTCATCAGCACTTGGTGGCTCAGTCGCTGGTGGTGAATATAATGTTGCAGTCGGTAACTATGCGTTACAAGCATTAACTTCGGGTGATTTTAATACTACTTTAGGTTATCATTCAGGAACAAATATAAGCACAGGACAACAAAATGTCTTTATTGGTTATCAAGCAGGTAAAGAAGCAACCACTTCTGATGGGTGTACAGTTGTTGGTCGTTTTGCTGGTGGTGCTAGCGGAACAATGACAGGTAATTTAAATGTTTATGTTGGTAATAGTGCTGGGGCATCTGCAACAAGTGGTGCAAATAATACAGTTGTTGGTGCAAGTGCAGCTGACGCTCTTACAAGTGGTAGTGAAAATACTATCATGGGAGAAGAAGCTGGAGGGGCGCTTACTATTGGTGATCACAATGTTTTAATAGGAAATCATGCAGGTGACGCTATTGTAGTTGAAAGAAGAAATGTTGCTGTTGGAAACAATGCTTTACACAACCACAGAACCACTGCTTCAACTGTTAATGACACAGGAAATACAGCAGTTGGTTTTTATGCAGGTGCCACAATTACAACAGGATCTGGAAATACTGCAATTGGTCAAAATGCTTTTGCTACAAGACTTACAACTGGAAGTAATAATGTTGGTATAGGAACTGGCGTTAATATGAATAGTAATAGTAATGACAACGGAATAGTAATTGGACATAACATCGAGGGTAATGAAAACAGATTTGTTTTTGGTAAAGCAAGTAATGTTGTTGAAAATACATTTACATCAAATGCTAACTTTGCACAATCCTCTGATGAAAGATTAAAAACAAATATTACAGACAATGACTTAGGATTAGATTTTATTAATGAATTAACAACAAAAACTTATAACTGGAAAGCGTCTAATGATTTAGACCAAGATGACTCACAATTAGCAAAAAGATATAATGAAGAAAATTTAATGGATACAGATGTTCTTATGTACGGTATGTTGGCACAAGATGTTAAGGCTGCTATTATTAAACATAATCATCCTAATTTTACAGGTTGGAGTGAAGATTCTTATGGTGTGCAAAATATATCAAGAGAAATGTTTATCATACCATTAATAAAAGCTGTACAAGAGTTGTCAGCAAAAGTAAAGGCATTGGAAGACGCATAAATAATTAATAATTAATAAGGAGAACTAAAAAATGGCAAGTAGCGATGACGCAACAAAAGCTTGGGTAAGTGCAACACCAGTA
>Ga0114933_10004151_pt1 | contig 13758 bp, 10 predicted proteins | sample 4SBtaG_FD_89691 | JGI IMG/M metagenome (GOLD analysis project Ga0114933, IMG submission 89691) | Deep subsurface microbial communities from Kolumbo volcano to uncover new lineages of life (NeLLi) - 4SBTROV12_W25 metaG | ecosystem: Environmental > Aquatic > Marine > Volcanic | place: Kolumbo...
TCTATTGCAGAATTACAAAGCGTCAACCCGGCAAATGCTGCCCCGGATTGAGTCAAGAAATCTCTTCGTCTGGTCAATTGTGTCATCGAGTGTGCTCGTCGGGAGGGAGTTGTCTTGGAATCAAATGCAATTAGATCAATACAGATCCATGCATTGGATCATCTCACACACCATTAAATGCATCAAGTCTGCAGAGCCGACTGAGTAAAACAAGCTTGACACCCATTTGCACTTACATTTGACAAATACGGTCTTTTTGTTGAATTCCGAGTTTTTTATACCTACTAGACAGTCAGTATATGCGACAAACCCGTCTGCCTAATTATTAGGCAGACGCTGACTGCCCTATTCGTGTGCACCGCTGCCTAGATTATTAGCACACCAAAGAGATTCTCGTAAGTCCTTATGTGCTAGCACTTTACGAGAAACGCTTGACTCTAAAGGAGTATTGCATTGATGTCGCGGCAAACTCATGGATCAGACGGTCATGAATTATTGCCTTGTGGAGATTCAAACGCAGTCAATTGCAATACGAGGGTCACAATGGGTCAACAGAGTATTTATCCGAAAGAATTAGTATTTCGCGGGCAGCAAGACAGTCGTGGACATGCTCCACTGCGCGTATATGACCCTGTTGAACCAGTTACCGCATCAGCCATTACCGACCAACAGCGTCGCGAAGCAGTACGTGGCGCGTTGATGATGCAGCGTCAGGCACAGGACTGGGAAACCTTTTACCGCGAAATCCTTGGGGTGGACGGATTAATTGCAAAGATCTTCCCAAGTCAGGCTCAACAACGTGCATTTGAGAAAACACCTGAATATGTTGAGATTCAGCATATGCTGGCACAATTGCGTGCCCGCCCGCAAAAACGCATGGTCGAAGGCAAGGAGTCGACCAAGATGATCACAGTTCGGTTACCCGAGAGCCTTCATTCATCTTTAACCGAAGAAGCGGCCAAAATGGACACAAGCATGAATAAGCTGTGCATTGCCAAATTACTTCAGTGCATCGACAAAGAACTAATCCGTTAGATTTAATTTCGCTGGGACGTCAGCCTGCCATCGGCAAAAAAGCACTGGAGTAGACCTGTAAGCCGGGTTTTGTACCTGGCACAAAGGAATTGCACCAAGTGATGGCCATTTATCTAGGATGACGATTGCTCGTCACCTCGCGCGGCCCACCCGAGAGTCATATCGGATCGAGCAGATCCGAGCCGGAACACCGGTTGCTCTCTGTTTGGCCTTGCTTCCAATGGGGTTTACCTAGCCAGCAAAGTCACCTTTGCTGCTGGTGAGCTCTTACCTCACCGTTTCACCCTTACCTGGCTAAGCCAGGCGGTCTACTTTCTGTTGCACTTGCCCTGACCTTACGGCCGGTCGGCGTTACCGACCATCGTGCTCTTTGAAGCCCGGACTTTCCTCTTGAATCATGGATCCAAGCGACCATCCGGTCTACTCCAGTACCTCGTTATTATATTCAGCCGGTAGAGAATCCGTGAATGGCCTATAAAGGTCATCTCAAAACTAGCCGGTAAACCGTTGCAATGCATCTCGATTCAGTTCGATACCCAGCCCCGGCGTCTCCGGAATCGTAAGCATACCTTCGTCATCAAGCGAAAACGGCTCGGTAATCAATTCTTCGATATAGGCAGCCGGTGTCAGGTACTCAACATAATGTGCATTGGGAAGTGCTGCGGCCAAGTGTAAATCTGCCGCGAGACCAATGGCGGTATTCCAACCATGACTGACAAAGCGAACGTGATGGTCGTATGCCATCCACGCGATGCGTCTGGCTTCGGATAATCCGCCGCACTTTGTGGCATCCGGCTGAATAATATCCACAGCATGACGCTCAATCCACGGCATGAATGCCTGCCGTCGGGTCAAGACTTCGCAACCGGCTATTGGCAGTGGAGCATGCTCTGACAACTTGATGTAGCCTTCAATATCATCCGGCCTCAATGGCTCCTCAAACCAGCCAATATCATATGCTGCCAGCATTTGAGCAGTTCGCAGTGCCCACTTATATTCATGTGGCCACATCTGCTCGCTACCACCAGCATCTACGAGCAGCGTGATATCATCCCCAACTGTTTCACGCGCTGTTTGTACAAGCAGTTCGTCGAACTTGTGATCACGGCGACCAAACGGGCGCCAGCCAAGTTTAATCGCCTTAAATCCGCGGTCCACTGTGTCCTTTAACCGCTGAGCAAGAACATCAGGTTCATCAAACAGGATGGAACCGTAAGGTTTGATTCGATCCCGATAAATCCCACCGAGCAACCGTGAAACCGGTTGTCCGCAGACCTTTCCAAAGAGATCCCACAAAGCGATATCTAACCCTGAAATCACATGTTCGATGGTACCGCCGCGTCCCTGCCAAAAACTGCTTTGACGCATTTCCTCGGTCAATCGTTCAGGTTCAATGGCCGATGCACCGTCCCAAACCGGTCTCAAGAACTTAATGCCAGCATCAACCAATGCCGAAGAGGTAAACACGCTGCCCACACCGGACAACCCATCATCGGTAATCACCTCAACGATCGTATGTAAATCGTCCTCCGGTACATGGCCTTCCGGCCAACCACCATCAACGGTGCCTCCAAGTAGTTTATGTGTCTTGATTGATGCGATCTTCATTAGCATGTATCCTCAGGTGCATGATTCAAGTCTCATGTTACACAGAGCTCTTCACACTATGAAGCCAAGGGAAGTTGAATCAATTCCACATACCTATACCAGAGGATCTGGCAACTGTGACAGAAGTGACTTCACCTAATACAACGGAAACCGATCTAATCGCTGAACCTGCGCCAGTTGGAACAAGTATCCTCCCGGCTAGCAGCAAAAAACTCTTCATACTGTCGGCAATTATTATCACGATTTTGCGAATCGCAGAGCCCATGGATCGGGCGATGACTAACGCGCTCTCAGCTATGGTGGCAATCCTCACATTCGCGTTGTATTTGGCGTGGTTGTTGTTTCGCAGCCATTTATCGATCGCGACGCGAAAGCGAATTGGGCTCGCCAGTTGCATTATCCTGGCAATCGCTGCTTCCATGTTTAAGATTACGGCGGTTGATGGATTCCTGATTCCGACAATTCGATTACGCTGGTCTGCCGCTCCTGATCAAAGCCTTACGAGCATTAATGACGAGATTCTCGCTCGAGACACAATCTCCACCACCGAGGGTCATTTTGACTTTCCAAAGTTCTTAGGACCCAAGGGACAACCTCTCATCACCGATGCTGTATGGAACGAAGATCCCCTCACGCCAGAGTCGATCAGCCAGCAATGGCGGCGTCCCATTGGAGCGGGTTGGTCCGCATATTCCGCAGTGAGCGTTGAAGCCAAGCAGGAAGGCTCAAAATCTGTTTCCGGGATCGCTATTACCATGCAGCAACGCGATAACCAGGAAATCACAACAGCAGTAGACATTGAAAGCGGAGCACCGATCTGGGCAATCACAAATCAAGGCAGGCATGAGACCGTACTAGGCGGCATCGGTCCTCGCAGTACACCGACTATCCAGAATGGTAAGGCTTACACGCTTGGTGCATTTGGCATTCTAAACTGCATCGAAGTCTCAACAGGTGATGTCATTTGGACTCACGATCTTCTCGCACTCATCGGATCGTCGGCGGAAGAAGATGCGAGCATGATCTCATGGGGACGTAGCAGTTCACCACTTGTAGTTGATAATCTCATCATCGTGCCACTAGGTGGAAAACCCGGAAAACCAAGCCACTCATTGATCGCCTTTGACTCAGAAACGGGCAAAGAGAAATGGCGTGCTGGAGATCGGCAGGTAAGCTACTCCTCACCCATCGTTGCGACGCTTGATGGCAAACGACAAATCGTGATCGTCACCGAAAACAATGTTGAAGGGCATGACATCGAAGATGGAGCACTGCTTTGGCAGTACAACGATTGGACCGGATTTAGCAATTCCAGGGCAAGCACTTCTCAACCGGTTCCAATTAACGAGACTGACATTTTATTAACCAAAGGGTATGGATACGGTGCGGCTCGAATTAAGATCACTCGGTCAGCAGAAGGAAAATTCCCTTTTGTGGCCACCGAGGTTTGGACCAACCCAACAGTGCTCAAGACAAAGTACACCAATGTCGTTCTTGTGGGGTCTGAAATCATCGGACTTTCAGACGGTGTATTACAATCCGTCGATGTTGAAACGGGCGAATCCAACTGGAAGAAAGGCCGATTCGGCCATGGCCAGATATTGATGGTTGCAGACGTCTTGATCGTACAAAACGAAAACGGACCGCTACATTTTCTGAAACTTCAGGAACGTGGGTTCCAGGAACTGTTAGAAATTGACGCTATGTCAGACTTGAGCTGGGCCAATCTCTGCCTGTTTGAGAATCAGCTACTTATTCGCAATTCGGTGGAAACGGTTTGCTACCAATTACCGCTAAGCCGAATTAGTCACTAATCAGTCGTGGAACTTTCTGTACGCTGCACTCATTTCCGATCGAATGCGATCTCGCATGGCACGAGTCATAAAGCTGCCGTGATCTCCTTCTACCATGTCGATAACCGCCGTTGGATCCAATTTTGCCAGCGTCGTTTTGATTTGTTCACAGGCACCTTCAAGGTAAAACGTATCCAGCGTGCCCATAATGACATGAATCTTGCCCTTTAAGTGCTGTTCATTTTTAGACCAACGCCGCTGAATCAAGTGGTTGATATCATATTCCATCCAGTATTTCACCGTCTGGGGAATGACGGTTCCCGAATCTCTTGTCCACATTTTGATTGGTTGCCCGAAGTCATCCAACGGACTAAAAACTGCTTCGAATGACCTGAGCTGACCACCTCGTCCCAAACAATCATCCATTTTGCCAAAGTCGTCGTACCAGATAAGCACTTGATCACCGCGTCGGGCAATTCCTCTACGATCACCGTTGGGCTTCGTGTATAGACTCAGTGGCGGGGCGTGATACAGGTTTACTTCCTGATAATCCCGAAAGTCCACGACATCCGGTGCGGTACTCCACGTCCCGGCAAACTGTGCTGGGTAATTCACCTGTAACCAGAGGCTTGACCAACCACCACTGGAATGACCGGTTAAGAATCGTGCTGTCGATTCTGCCACGGTTCGGAAACGGCGTTCGATCTCAGGAATCAGCTCATGTACAAGGGCATCACCGCGTGGGCCATTCTTGGCACTATTGGCATAAGTATGATGCCCCCATTTGCATTGCCCATCGAGGATTACCCGAATGAATTCAACATCACCAGGCTCGACCGGCACCGGTTCTGAGCCTTCAACAGACTCGTGCATGCCGCCGAATCCTGTAACCGAGTAAATAACCGGATAACGCTTGTCTGGATTATCATAGTACGACGCGGGGAGTAGCACTCCTGCTTTCTGAATTACTTCATGCCCATGAAAGGCTGACAAACGCGGGCTATAGATTTTCACCTGTTTCGCATATTGAGTGTTGCGAAACGGCCGGTCAGCAATCGTATGCGAAAGCGTTAGCTTAAGCAATTTTGTGCCATCATCAGTCGGATTCCAATCCACCACTACTTTGTCACTGTAGATGTTCCCAACACCGTTGTTATGGTTGGAATGATAAAAATCATGGTCGAAAATCGCCTGAACTGCATAGGTACCAGCAGCAAGCTCACTTATGGCACCTGGAAAACCATCACTCTCGTCATCGACTACATAGGTTTTTCCATCTTGAACCGCTTTCAACTCGATACCGTAAAACGGTTCTGGACCAAACCAGCTAGGCCCCTGTCGAGGTTCCCTGGTTAAACTCTTAGAGAACAACACATACAGTCGTCCATCTTTTGGCTCTTTGAGCAGTCCTGGCTCCACCTGCACCTCAACAACCGGTTGATCAACCAAAATTGCATCTTGCGCGGTAACTGTCTCAATGCCAATCAGAGTCAACAACACCGCTGAGACCCATCTACACATCATTACACTTCTCATTTGGAGTCCTCTTTCGGTTTCGAGATAATGACAGACTCAGATCCAAGCGATAATCTATTTTCGCCATCAACCATGACCCGGACAAAACAAATTCCAGTACTGTCCTGTGGAATCTCGAGCTTGACGGTGGTGCTTTCACCAGCCTTCACGTCACACGATACACTTGCCCAGACATCATTATTTGACTTGTTATAAACCTTATCCAGTCCATCGAGCCATTTTTGGTTGTTTTCAAATTCACTTCGTACGGGACTTGGGAATCGCAGTTGACCACGCATCGTCGCCAGTTCAACAATCGCCTCGCCCGATACCGGCGAGTTAATCGTGACGGCATGACTAGATCCAGCAACGGCGGCACGATCGACATCGACTTTCACTCTCTCTGGCTTTCGCACCCGCAATAGTGGATCACCGATCAAGTTAAACAAATCCACATGCTCAAGTCGTTCTTCATTCATCAAGTCGGGTCGGGGGCTTACGACTGCTGCTAATCCGTCAAGCAACAATCGATTTCGACTTGCCTTCTCTTCCGGATTACCTAGCCGATGTTTGCTTTTGTGAAAGACGCTACCCAGCGTTTCATGATCCCCTCGGAATGCCTCCTCGAGCATTGCTTCTCCCATTACGCTCATGGCATACGGCATCGTGACCCTTGAACCGGCAATCACCGCAATCGGGCCTTTAGCATGAAGCAATAACAGTTCAGACATGGATGGGGCAATGGAATCGTAGGCACCGACATAGCAAGCGAGAAACACGGCTACGGGCATTCCGTTGACACAATTCACATTCTTTACAGAACTCCGGGTCATGATGGACTGAGGAGGCTGATTAGGGATCAGCACTCGATCCAATTCCGTCCTTAGACCGTGCCCCATGTACACCCAGTACAAACTACCTGCATTCAATCTATCAAGAGTCACTTCACCAAAGCGATTTGGATCCGGGCAAAAAGGACTCCGCCAGCTGGCATAGGTCATCGTCATGCGAAAGTGCGCCGGCACGCCGTCACCAAGTAGTTTGCGTGCAGCAGACTCAATCATTTTATCCTGTAATGCTCCAAATCCACCGACACCTGCAATACAGTGAAAGTCACGCTGCCAGGATTGTGACCCGGTTGGATTCTCATAGCGGATGATCTTACTTACAACGGTTTTCAATTCATCAACGGTTCTGACAGGAATACGACCAACGGGGAAATCCGGTAATCGGTCACGATCAACATCAACCAGCCTGTTGTCCGTTGCAATCTCCGGCTCTGATCCAAATAGCAGATTCACTTTGGCACTTATATATGCCGTCGGTATTTCAATACCTACCGGAGGCTTTCCTTTGCCTGACGGCGCATCGCCGACCAGCACAACGGCCGCAATTTGTTTTTTGTCAGCAGCTTCGATAATCGCCTTGTATTGGTCAAAAGCTGAATTAGCCGGAGCAAGAACCTGTATTCGATAACCTTGTTTTTCACGGTGGCTAATCCATGGCCCCAACTCATTTCGTAGATCCTCGTGACAAACCACGATTACATCTCGCGGTAAAGCCATATCCTTCTGAGCACGGGCCGTTTCCGCAAACGAAAAGTTAAGAACCACCAGTAATGCGATGACAGCGGAGAATGATCGTTTAATCAAAACCAATCGCATATGTCGATCATCTCACATTTGTAATGAAGAACAGTCCGCCGCTATTCAAGACGCTGAAGTCCCTCAGACGCGCGTCCATAATTCTGATTCAATTCCAGGCAACGAGTAAATGCTGTTCTTGCGCCTTCCATATCTCCGGTCGCATATCGCGACTCGCCCAGATAATACCACGCATCGGCGAATTCAGGTAAGGCTACTGTCACCGCTTCAAACCCCGTTACCGCTTGTGATACGCGGTCATCTCGCCAGTTAATGCGAGCTTCCTCATACTTCGCCAAGGCAACATGATAGTCGGTTATTTCACTACGACCTTGTCGTGAAAGCTCATCGGCAAGCTTTTGATGAACGCGTAATAGGACTATTACTTCTTCCTGCTGCCCACCGCGATAGCGTATCGCTTCAAACCATGCATTCATCGCTTTTGCAGGCTGATTCGACGCCGACCAGGCATCTCCAACCATCTCCCACAACACAGCCGACTCACCGTTGTGGACGAGCCATGATGCCAGCTGCTTAGCAGCTTCTTCGCCCTGACCGTTCATGCTATAAAACATCGCAAGTCGTTTTGTGTAGTGGGGGCGCCAGAGGGGCTGTAGATCCTTTATCGACTCACGCATCGTGTTGATAGCAGCCTCAATATCACCCTTTTGCATCTGCAATTCACTTTGCATCAAGTGCCCTGCAGCACCGTACTTTTGCAGCATGTCTTCATCCCACTTACGTGTCACCGTATGAATCGTCACGGTGTCTGAACAGTGCGAACTATAGTGCTCTGCAGCCTGAGCCTCATCAACACGATCAAGCGCCTCTAGTGCCCATCCTTTCATCTGATGAGCTCTCATTGAATCCGGATTCCGCCGGATCATCGAATCAAGGGTATTCAGGGCCTGATCAGCATGCCCCATATGCAACAGCAGCCTGCTTAACGCGAGTTCTGCTACGGAGTCCTGCCCAGCTTGCATCAGAGCATCTCTCGCTTCGATCGGTTGCTCCGCCCTCAAGTAATCCAAGCCGATTTGCACCCACGCGTCGATGCGGTATTCGCCGCGTCCGTCGGCGAGTTCTTGAAAGTACTTTCGCGCTTCATCCAATTCGCCGAGCCGGCTTAAGCACGTGCCGTACAGCAAAGTCGATTCATCATCTAGTTCGCCGAACTCGCTTGCACGTTGCATCGCATATCGTGCATTTGGCAACAGGCCATACGAAGTGTACACCTTGGCAAGTTCGATCCACGATTCTTTGGAGCCGTAATCTAAGTCGTATTCCATTTGACGGATATCATCTTGGACACCCGATTCCAAGGTACTTAACTGAGACATCGGCAAGGAACCTATGCCGTTTTGCTGCCGATATTCCAACGTAAGCAAGACGACTTGCGCCAGAATACACAGGCTCAGGGCAAATCTGAATTGTTTACTCGAGAGCGTTTTCATTCTGTGCTCTCCTTGTCAACTTCTCTGAGCCAGACGGTAACCGGCTGGTCCAATGGCACGACTGAAAGCGGAATCCTGAATTGCCCGGCTACGATGTCGTCATGGCCATCACCATTTAGGTCTCCGACATCAACCGTAATAAGCTCGACTGGATTTGTTGCCAGTTTCCACTGCTTCCACATTTCATCGCTGTCATACTCTTGCTTGTTTTCCAGCCACACCATACTTGGATTAGTTGGCTCTTTAAATTCATTGGACATGCTTACCAGCACGACATCCAAATCACCATCACGATCCATATCGGTCACTGCAGCTGCATAGGTTCCACCGAGTTGACCAATACGTCGCGCTTCAAATTCCAAGTTCCCGTTATTGCGCAACCAGACACACCCATGGTAGTCCTGTGGCCAACCGTGACCGAATTCCAGATTATCTCCATGAGAAAGCAAAAAGTCCTGATCACCGTCCTGATCCAGATCCACTGCAACAAGCCCACCGCCGCCGGCGTCAAAGTTATGCGTGAAGTACACCATCCTCGGAACAAACATACCGGGATCTGTGTTTTCCAGTATCCACACTTCTTCCTCGTCCTGTGTCACAACTGCGGCAATATCCAGATCGCCATCGCCATCGTAATCAGCCACCGGTACGTGGATTACTCCCGGTCGATCATCGATTGAATGTTCAACGAAACTTAACGCACCGACATTCTCAAGCCACATAACTCCGCCACGGGCATAACCAAATACACCAACCGCTAAGTCCAGATCACCGTCCCCATCTAAGTCGCCGGCTTGAACATCAGCGATCCGTCTCACATCCTGCAGAACAACTCGTTGCCTGTATCCATCCTCAGTGGCTTCAAGGATCGTAACGCGTCCAACCAGTTCATCTGATGGCATGATGTCACCGAGTTCTGAAACGATCACATCCCGATCACCGTCACCATCTATATCTGCAACTGTAGCGTGTGCCGGTATGTGCATCCGGTCGGCAAGCACTTCACTTTTCCACTCGTCATCTTCCAGCCAGTGTGCTCTGACTTGATTTCCTGAGCCGTCACAAACCAGAATTTCATTGCGTTCGTCACCAAGCACGTCAACAACCTGTACATTTGTGATACGCACTTCGTTCTTTTGCGATTCGATCGTTTCGCCAACTATTTCTTCCCCGCCGAGCAAATTCATGACGTCATCAGAAACCAAGAATTCCGAGTCTACAGCGACGGATGAAAATCTCACGTCCGGATGCCGTGTTACGGGAGGTCGAGAAGAGTTGAGCACCATTGGTAGCTTCAACCAGTAGTAAAGCACAGCGAGGCATAAAACGATGGCGACCAGAACTACATTTAGCATCGCGTCACGATCCAACCGTTCTGGCTGTATCGAATCCGCTTCAGTTTCAGTCGCTGTTACTGCCGAATCGTTGCTCATAACTGTGCGAGATTGTCTTGCTTTGGGTCCTTCGCATCGCACTACCAGGCAACGCATAACGCCTGATTTATACGGGAACCATCGACGTTTCGCAACGGTTGTTAGGAGTCGCGCAATCTAAACTCACACGCTCTAAGCTCACGACGCCTGACATCTAACCTGTCGTCTGCAGACTAAGCTGCAATACAGCCACATGATTCCCCCAAAAACCGTTATTTTCGACATGTTCTGACACTTACGGCAACGACTGTTATGATTGGAGTTCGAGAATCTGTTTAACAAGTCACACCTCTACGATAGCCCATCCATGCAAAAAAGGCGTCTTGGAACTTCGGAAATTAAAGTCACCTCCGTAGCAATGGGCTGCTGGCCCATCGCCGGAGTCACGAGTCTGGATGTAAACGACGAAGATAGTCTCGACACGTTACGCACAGCTTTTGACAGCGGCGTTACCTTTTTTGACACCGCATATTCTTATGGCATAAACGGTGAGAGTGAATTACTCATTGCCAAAGCGTTGTCACCTGTCCGCGATCGTATTACGCTGGCCACCAAATGTGGGATTCACCGAGATCAAAACGGCCAGACGATTGATAACTCACCTAGTCGACTGCGTGAACAAGTAGACACTAGCTTGAAGCGACTCAAAACAGATTTCATTGATTTGCTTTATCTGCACGCACCTGATCCAAATTGCGATTTATTTGAAACCGCTGCTGTCATGCGATCCTTTTTGGAGCAAGGCAAAGCCCGAACAATTGGCGTCTCAAACTTCTCTGTATCGCAACTCGAGTCCTTCCATGCGATCTGCCCGATCACTGCCACGCAGCCAGCGTTCAATATGCTACAGCGTGACATTGAGCGGGACGTCGTACCATGGTGTCTCCAACATTCCGTTAGCGTTGTTGTGTACTGGCCTCTAATGAAGGGACTATTGGCAGGCAAACTCCCAAGGGATCATCAATTTGGCACAAAAGACGGTCGTGCTAAGTACCCGATGTTTCAGGGAGAAGAGTGGCAGAAGAATCAGGACTTCGTTGATCAACTTCGCAGCTTCGCTGACTCCATTAATCGCACGGTTGCGCAAGTCGTTATCAATTGGACCATCCAGCGACCAGGAATTACGGTAGCCCTGTGCGGAGCGAAACGCGCATATCAGATTGAAGAGACAGCGATATCAATGGAATTTGAATTAACAACCGAAGAACTTGCGACCATTGACAGTCTGCTTGAAGACCGAGGCGATCCGATTACTCGACCGGCGGTTTAGTCATCCGCATCTGGGTCCGATGCTTGTTCTGCGAGGCGAGCAAGCATCTTCTTGATATCGCGTGCACCAAGAAAAGAAACGACCACGCTCATTGCAGCAAACCCCACCAATACAACCCACAGCATTCCGATCCATAATCCCTGCCAAGTCATTGAATTAGTCTCCTGTTTGCTCACTGAATGGGTTATCGGATATACCGTCTGCATCGAGAGCCGAATGGTCAGAGAACGGATTATCGGGAATCAATAGTGAAAACACGACAAACGCAAGAATAGAGAAGCCGATACTGCACAGCCCAAATTCCGCATGATTAAACTGCGTGCCAATCGCACCATTAATCTTTCCGCGAATCACCTCAACACCGAGCACAGCACTGGCTCCGCAAATCAGTCCGGCGATTGCACCGGCACTCGATGCACGTTTCCAATAAAGACCGCCGCCCAGAACCACCGCAGCGCCTGTGAAGTACATGGCACCTGTCGCTGCCAGGTAATCCCAGATCAGATCGTCACCTTCGTAAAACAGACCCCAAGCCCAAACAAATATTCCAATCAGAACAATGAAGACTCGTGTGTAGCTGATGCGATCTTTCGTCGACATCTCACCCTTAATCGGTGCAACGACGTCCTGTACTAACACGGAACTCCAACACAACAGATAACTGTCATGCGTGGACATGAATGCTGCGATCATAGCAGCGGTAATAATCCCAATAAGCCCGATCGGCAGAATCCGGCCAAGGAACACCGGCATCGCATACGCACCGTCAGGTTTTGCACCTTCGCCGGAATCTAAGAAGTATTCAGCCATAAGTCCGTCAGCAGAACCAACAGTGTGATGAATATAAACGAAAGCACAGATTCCCCAGAATGCCGGTATGACCATCCGCATTGCAAATGAAATCGACGACCACGTGTACTGTCGCTTTACCGCTGTGTCGCTTTCCATGGCCAGTGCGCGGGATACCATCGTTGGCCAAACGGCACATGTCATCAATCCCATCATGACGGTAAAGGTCAAATAGGAAACACCGAACTGACTATCTGCTGCAACGGGATCGAATCCGTTTTCCATGTTGGCCTCAACACTCTTGACGATTTCATCCATTCCTAACTCACCAATGGCAAGAAGCGTTGTTATCACCACGCCAAATGAAAGCACAACGAATTGAACGAAATCTGTAATGATGACCGAGATCATCCCACCCAAGACGGTGTACACAAGTACGATGACCAATAACACGGTCATCACAATTGGGACGGCCATTGCATCGGGATTCAGCCCCGTGATACCAACCAGGAATTTAGACCCGACGCTCAGAAACACGCCCATATTCAAAATCCCAGCAATCGCCAGAATCACTCCGCCGAGTATGCGTGCCGTGCGGTTATATCGCTTCTCGTAGTACTCGGGAATCGTTAGCACGCGTTCACGTCGAAGCGGTGCAACGATAAACCCAGTCAAGCCGATGATCAGCACCATAATCCCGAAGATCAATCCGATATGGAATGATGCAAAGCCTCCCTTGTACCCTGCCTCTGCGTTATACATTACCGTAACCAGACCGAGTTCCGTGCCCGTCATGGTAGCAATACCGAGCCAAGTTCCCACGCTGCGTCCCGCACCTATATATGCTGCCATACTCTTGGCGTAGCGATTTACAAGCAACCCGATCACAACAGAAATCATCAGGTATGCGACAACGATGATCCAATCGATCGTTGAGAAGTTTGTACCTGATACAACTTCACTAAGCTGGCCAGCGGCATACAGTGATTGATGAGCCAATACGTCGGTAAATGTCAGGATGTCACTCAAGAGAAAAAAGTCCGACCTCATCAACCACGTTCAGAATGAATATCTGTATGATACTAACACATCCGGCGCCAATTCTCATCAAAGCGTTGGTCCATCATGACTATAACCAAACAAAAAGCCCTTTAAGGAAATACTCCTCGTGTACAACAGTTTGCGATTTCCAATTCTCCTAACTCTCCTGACAATCAA